>Ga0256830_1000243_pt1 | contig 47537 bp, 58 predicted proteins | sample 128326metaG_FD_190537 | JGI IMG/M metagenome (GOLD analysis project Ga0256830, IMG submission 190537) | Hydrothermal vent microbial communities from Lau Basin, Pacific Ocean - 128-326 | ecosystem: Environmental > Aquatic > Marine > Hydrothermal vents | place: Pacific Ocean: Lau Basin | collected...
CAGCCTGTAGGTCACCGATTTCACCAGTGCCGTGATCAAACACGCCGGATGATCCCCCCACACCTCGAAAATTGAAGCGCAGCGTCTCCACCCCTAATTCAGCAAAGGCCTTGGCCACCATATGTACCACTTTATTGGTGAGCGTGCCGCCATGCAGCGGGTGAGGATGACAAACTACAGCAACAGGGGTACTGGAAGAGCGTGGCATCTTTGCAACATCCAACTGGGCCTCAAGCACCCAACCTGGACTGGAACCAGAAATCAGAAAACGTTCTTCACTACGTGGGCCAACTGCAGGATCATCATAAAGTGGCAGCACTAAACGGTTCATACCAGAAACCTGTGTCATTTTATCCGTAACCGTTCAACCACTTGTCCGTGCAACAGATGTTTTTCGACAATATCGTCGATATCTTCTTTGTCCACAAAGGTGTACCAGACATCATCGGGATACACCACGGCCACCGGCCCCAGTTCGCAGCGATTAAGGCAGCCCGCTGAATTCACCCGCACACAGCCTTCTTTGCCTGCGATGCCCAGCTCCTTGGCACGCTGTTTGGCATAATCGCGCAATGCCTGCGCACCGTGTTGCTGGCAACAGGCGCTGCCGTCATCGCGTTGATTGGTGCAAAAAAAGATATGGCGCTGATAATAGGACATATCGGCAGAATAAAGGGTAAAAGGAAATGATAAAAGGGGGGGAAGCAGGCTTGCGTCTACTGAAAAGGGTAACTGGTTCGGCACATTGCCCGAATTTCTCTGGCCTTCCATCTCTGTAGTGCGCGCATCCCATGCAACAACAATTGTTATGGTGCATGGAATGCGCCCTATCCTGGTTGGCTTTGTTATTTATAACAATCTGACACAGGCCCCCCGTCCAGATTGACTACTGTTATTCTGCCGTTTCTTATTCGTATTTGACATCTAGGGCTTCCCGTATATGCAATGCGCGACTCGTTCTGCACATCATTGAGAAAAAATTTTTTTTCAGGTAAGAGTTTTTCATCTTGTGCCTCAATGGCTTCTGCTGAATTTGATCTTAACAGCCTAGTCTCCCCGCATTTAGTCGTTATTTCCAGCAGGACAAATTCTTCTCCAAGTTGCTGAATAAGTAGCCCTTCTATATCTCTGGACACAGGTTCAATCAACTCATCTTTGGTGCAATGACAATCAGACATGATTCTCTCCTTCAGTGTGCAAATTAGCTGCGCAAGTAAACAATATTTATACCCTATACTCAGCCTTAAAAACCCCGAGTATACAAGCCTCTAAAAACAATAACTTATTAAGCCAGTCCACATATATAGATATTCTATCATATGAGGCTATTACTGATTATTCTTTAAGATTTAACCTTCAAAAATACAAAGTTAAATTTCCCAGCCAAGTTCTTGCAGGGATGATTGTTGAAGCTCTAATTTCTGAGGTTCTGAAATTATTATCCTGAAATTGAAAATTCTTGTCCCCAATATTTCGAATTTCCAACCTGAAAAATCCACGATATTTTTTAAACCTATAACCAAGCACTGCATCATATAAAATAAATTTATCACTCCCACTTGTAAATCCAGGATTTCTTATTACATCCTGATTGTAATGTGTTCCTGCCAATTCATAAAAAAAACCACGGGGGTGGTGATAGTAGCGTACAGCAACAGGTAGGCTTAATGTCTCTATTTTTTGTGGTCGGCCATCAAAAAGTTCGAATAAATCGGTCTGTTTTATCTCAAATTTTTCGTATTGCAATTCAATACCAAAAGTCAAATTATCGTGGAATACCCAATGAAAGTAACTGCGATAAATATTTTCCCTGTAATCATCAAAAATGTCACCTTTATTCAATGGCACATCTAATTTCCGACGTGAGACATTAATGCCTAAATAAACATCCTGAGAAACATTGGCATCAATCGCTGCACCATAGAACTCCGCTTCGGTTCCATTAATATCATCAAAAAACTGGTTAAACCCCGCGATAGATGTTTTTTCTAGCGTTCTATCTACTGCCAGAGCGCGTTTAACGGTTTTAAATCTTGCCGCTCTCAAGCGAATTTTTTTCATAAAATCCCATTGCAACCCTATCTTGGGATTGTAACGATCTACTTTATACTGATCTTCCTGATATTCATCGTAGCTAAGACCTAACGTGACTATCGCATCGTTATTTATTCGTGCATCGGTGTAAAGGTAAGCATTTTTCTGATCTTGGTCAAAATTTTCATCAATACCGAAATTTTGGTCTTTATCCTCTACATTTAAGTCATACACTCCCAACCCGGATGTAAAATTAAAATCTTTATATTTTAACAAATGTTGTAGCTCGTACTGGTAACCGTTATCCTTTACCGAGGATTCAAATTCATCTCCCGCAAAATGAGATTTATCGGTAATGCTTGCGTAAACCAAAGAAAAAAGGATATCGGAATCTTCAGACTGAGCCCAATGGGCTCCTATTCTCGCAATATCTTGCTCTATGCTGCGTCGATTTTCAGTAGAAAAATCATCCAAATCAAAATTAAACGATAAATCACCTTGCTCAGTTTCTCGCCGAATGTACTCAGCTTGCACATTCAGCTCGTTAGTTATTGCAACCTGAGAAAAAAAGTTATAAATGTCGTTTTCAATATCATTATTTTCACGAAAACCATCTGTTTCAGTATATAATTGTCCAAAACTAAAGGACCATCTGTTATGTATACCGGACACTACAATTTCGTCGCCAATTGTACTGTTATTACCCGCAATAGCAGACCCCAACGCGCGCACTCCATTTCGTTCAAATAGTTGAGTGAATTCATTGTTGGCTGTGCCTCCGAAACCCATGCCACTGACAATATTCAAGTCCGAGACAGAGAGACGTGGTTGTACTGAATTAAGATTCACCGGCTGCAATAGCTGTGCCTGAAGTAATTCGCTTACACGAGCAATTTCGTGGCGTGGGCGCGCCGCATATGAATCCGCCAAGAATCGATGCGCTGAATGATTGGACGGGTCCAGACTTAACGAGTTAGACGCTTCCGTTAAGGCAAATTGATCAATACCCAGTTCATTGTAAATACTTGCCAAGCTTACGCTACGCATGGCCTGATCCTGATCCAACAATAAACTGGAGCGGTATACTGCGCGGTTGTCGTTGAGTTCTATCGATTTATTCAAGTCTTCCAACGCACTAACGGGATCGTTTTCGGTTTGTTTGCGGATTGCATCATAAAACCACGGTGTTGGATCTTTGGGGTCCAGCTCCTTGGCCATAGCAAGTTGGTCGGCCGCCAGGAAATCGCGCTTTTCCTCGTAATAAGCCTTACCCAGATAACTGCGAATCAGCGGGTTTGCCGGGGCCAGACTGGCGGCAATTTCAATCTGGTGGCGACCGGAGGCCAGCTCACCACGGCGGATCATCGCCAAGCCCAAACCCAGTCGGGGCAGCGGGGCTGCTTGATCGAGTTCGATGGCCTGATTAAAAGCTTGTTCTGCCGCTGCAACTTTAATCCGTGTCAGGTAGGCAAAACCGAGCACACTTTGTGTTCGTGCAAGCCGGGGGGCAATTTCTGTCGCACGGTGCGCCGCCTGTAATGCATGATCAAGCTCTCCAAACATGAGATGAAGTTCTGCCAGCCGTGCCCAGGCCAGAGCATTTTCCGGTGCCAGTTTTACTGCTTGTTTGACGCTGAGGCGGGCCTGTTCCAGATCAAATACGGCTTGTTGTGCGTAAGATTGGGCTAACCAGGTGGCGGCTATTTTCGGACTGGCATCAGTGGCGTCTCGGGCCAGTTTCAAGGCAGATTCAGTGCGGTTTTGTGTCACAGCGATAATCGCTTTGAGCGCTAGGGCTTCTCCGTTCCGGGTGCCCTGGGAGGCATCCCGTTTCAGGGCGTGATCCAGGTCGATACTGGCATGCCCGGCCTGACCTGCCGCCAAGTATAATGCTGCACGATAGATATAGATGTTGCCATTGGGAAGGTCGCCCGGCAGTGATTCAATTTCTGTCAGTGCTGCAGATATTTGTCCCTGTTTATAGCGTTCAAAGGATTGCAACAAACGGGAACGCCATGGATCAGGCAGTTCTTCGGCTGCTGTCACCAACGCGGAAAAATCACTCACTGCGGGGTAATACAAGGCCCAACTGACGGCATCCCATGGCTGCACTCGGGTTTGTAAAGCGGGGGCTTCTCCGGCCCGAGCCTGGGCGGTTTCTCCCTGGGTTAGACGGATTTCACCCTGTTCATTGCTGACCCGCACCCGGCCTTCAAGTACGGTGACCTTGCTGTATCCGGCATCGACGGCAACGACAAACTCTGTGCCATCAACGGCGGCATTAACGTAGGGCGTCAACACTTCAAAACGTTGTTTTATACGACTGATAAAGTGCGCAATACCTTTTTTCAGGTCCAGTTGACTTGTACCTTGTGACGGCGAACGAGTGAAGGTTACAGCGGAAAGTTCATTCAAACGCAATATAGAGTTATTGTTGAGATAAAGTGCGGCGCGGCTGTTTAGCTGAGTACGCACCATGTCATCAGCACAAAAGGTGTCTTGCGCCACCACATTTTTCCACGTTGTGCCGGATTTTTGGCGTTTCTCCACTATTCCTTGAGCGGAGGTGACCGTGGCCATGATTTCGGCACACTCTTCTGCCATCACTGCGGGCGAAAACAATAAATAAGCCAGTGGTAAAAACAAGCTATAGCGAAGGGAACAAGAACGATTCAAGAGACACACCCTATTCATTTGCAATCCAATTTTTATTATGTAGAGGTAAATCTGAGTTTGATGCCGGTACACTACTGGCCAGCATGGCGTGTGCCGTATAATCCTCTTTATTTCTCTTTCATTCAAGTTGCACTGCTAATGATGAGAGAAATGACACACGCCAAGTAGTAATACCCAGAGTCTTCAGCAAACACATTTACTGCGTTATAACGTTTGATGATAACCCTGTTATTTACTGGCAACTTGTACTTTGTCTAAGGCCTCTATTTTTAGTTACAGAATGTAATTCAGACCAATTACATGATGTTAATTTGCTTCGGGACAGTGAGGAAGTTACTCCATGCATCACCGCAATACTATGTAAATAGTTGTGTTGTAGTGTATGTAATATTCACATCGACGGTGGCATACTTAATGAGTAGACAATGGCGAGTTACCTATTTTTTCTGCATCACGATCACGCCATTCTGTGGTAGGGGCAGCATTTTTTGTACATGTAATTTGCAACGTTCGAGATAGTAGCGGCTGGGTCCATCACCGGGCGAGAGTTTAAACGTCCGCTGAAAACAATCCGTCGCCGTCTGCCAATCATGATGCTGATAAGCACGTAATCCCTCGGCAAAGTACTCACATAAATGCAGTTGTTGTTGATTACCGTCCCCCTGTTGACCTAACAGTTCATGAATTACAATGGCTTTTTGTTTGCCGACCATGCGGAATGTACCCAGCTCGCGACTGATAAAACCCTCCAGTCCCGAGAGTACGGCATCGGAAACCAGCAAGGCGGTGCCAAGTTGTTTGTTGAGTCCTTCGATACGCGAGGCGGTGTTGACGATATCGCCTACGGCGCGATATTCGTAGTGATCCAGGGCTCCGATATTGCCTAACATGATTTCTCCTGCATGCAGGCCAATGCGTGTCTGTAAGACAACGTCGGGGGCAGACTCCTGTCCGATACGCAATGCTGCCAAAGCGGCTTCGCAGGCTTGCCGACGCAAGTGACTTTCTTCTTGGTGCGCGGACCAGATTGCCAGCATCGCATCCCCCACCACATCGGAAATAATACCGCCGTGCGCACGCACCGGTTTAAATAGGCGCTCGTAGTAATCGTTCATGCAGGCGCTGAGTTCTTCGGGTTCCAGCGATTCGGCCAGCTGGGTATATTCCGCGGCATCCGTTGCCATGCATACGCCAAACATGCGTTCACTCAGCACTTTCAGATGCTGGGAACTGCGTACCAGATTCTCAACCACATCACTGGGCAGATAATACCCAAAGGCCTGACGAATCCGACTACGCTCACGGTTGATTTGCCGATAGCGCCATAAAAGCCCGATAAACAATGCCAGAGGCATTTGCAGCAGGACCGGGACAAAGAGCGGCAACCAAATTGCTGAACGAGTAAATAACTGCAAACTGACCAGCATATACAGTCCCGCAACAAGCAGACTCAAGAGCACAAATGCGCTGGCGCTGGGCAATTTGCTCAACCAGGCCAGTAACAAACCAAAACCGAGAATGATAGCGAGGTAGACCATCGGCTCGGGCAAGCGCAGGCTTTGTTGCGCTGGGCGTTGTGCCAAAAAGGAGGTGGATCGCGATGCTGCGAGATTGGCAAAGGCGGTGGCAGCGATTTCCACACCGCTCAGATCCAGTCCGTTGGTTTGCGAAAATACCGTGTAAAAATTATCTTTTTGCTCGGGTTGACGTTCTTCGGAAAAACCAACAAACACAACTTTGTCATTGAAAGCGGCAAGCTGTTCCGCTGTTGCAGACAGCACTTCACCATAGGACCACGTAGGAATGCTCCGCGGCGGCCCGTAAAAATTCAGATAACGACGTTCCGGTCCGAGATATACTTCGAGCAGCGCTTGAAGGCGACGACTGCTCTTCGGGGTCACTATCGAACCGGAAGGTTCGCGTAATGCTTCCAGCAGCGTCTGGGTGATAGCGATTTGCTGCTTAAAAAAGGTCCGTATCTGCACAATACGCTTACGTTGGGTGAGGCTGGCAAGGGATGCCTGCAATGCTGCCGCCTGTTGTGGAGCGATGCTGGCAAGGGCTTCAAATAATGATACATGGTCCTGTGATGCATAAAGTTCCAGAGCAACCGTCGGCATTGAGGGGTGACCGCCAGCTGAGGTGTGAAAGGTCCAGAATTGATTGACCTTAATCGGCACCTTGGGCAGAGCAAAGGGTGCGCTGGCAACCGCAGCTTGCTGGAATATGGGCGACGGCAAGAGCAAGCGCTCCAGATTATATTCACCACCTCCCTCCAGAAGCTGTTTTTCGCGTTGCAGTCTGGCGAAAATCACAACATTGCCCGCCTGTCGCATTGCCTGCGCGAGACGCGCATCTTGCTCAGGTGTTTTGGGCTGACGAAAAAACACGTCGAAAACAATCACTTCCGCCCCCGCCGTAGTCAACTGGTCGATCAGACGCGCGTGCAATTCACGCGGCCAGGTTGCCGGATCACTGGCCAACCCCAATTGCTGTGCAGCAGCGTTGTCGATGGAGACCAGCATGACATTATCTGGCGGGAGAGCTTGCGGGCGCTGGTTGAACAAAAAATGCAGGGCCACATTTTCTTCCAGATCAAAACCACCCGGCACTGCGTAGACCAGCAGACCTACTGCGGCAAGCAATAACGCAAAACAAGGCGTCAGCATACGGTGTGACTTGATGTTAGGGGAAAACTGCCTGGCCATGGGTTCTCGTCGCTTTCCAGATTTCGGGTATTCCACAATGCGGCTTCAATGTGAATTAAGCGCCAAAACACCCTCATCTTAAAAACAATGAATATTTAACGCAAAAGCGCCCCCGGAATGATTGAGCGCTTACCCCACATTTAATGTAACAGGTGATGTAGACTTTATGCATCGTTTTATCTCTCATGTATAATCTGAGTCCATTCTCGGTTTTCCGTTGTCAATTCAGGCAGGAGCAATATCATGATAAAAGGTGGTCTCGGTAAAATGATGAAACAGGCCCAGGAAATGCAGGCCAATATGCAAAAGGCCCAGGAAGAGCTAGCCAATATGGAAGTCACCGGCCAGGCAGGTGGTGGTATGGTTTCGGTGGTGATGACAGGTCGGCACGATGTAAAACGTGTGAGCATTGATGACAGCCTGATGGGCGACGATAAGGAAATGCTGGAAGACCTGCTGGCCGCAGCGGTAAACGATGCCGTGCGTCAGGTGGAAAGCACTTCGTCGGAAAAAATGGCGGGGATGACGGCGGGGATGAATCTACCCGGCGGTTTCAAGATGCCGTTTTAGGCCACGTCCCAACCTGACAACAACCTGCACGCATCTCAAATACCCCCATGGAATTCAGCCCGCTGATCAATCGTCTGATTGAAGACCTGCGCTGCCTGCCCGGCGTCGGCCCCAAATCGGCGCAACGCATGGCTTTTCATCTGCTGGAGCGTGATCGCGAAGGGGCGCTGGCATTGGCTCGCTCACTGAGCGAAGCTTCAGAGCAGGTGGGTCACTGCACACAATGCCGCACGCTCAGTGAAACAAGCCTCTGCCCGTTGTGCGCCAATGCCAGTCGAGAACAGCATCTGTTGTGTGTGGTGGAATCCCCGGCAGATGTGCGCGCTATCGAACAGGCCACACCATATCGCGGCCGTTATTTTGTCTTGATGGGTCACCTGTCACCACTGGATGGCATCGGCCCCAATGAAATCGGGCTGGATTTACTGGACAGTCGGCTTGCCGAAGGCGCTATCAGCGAACTCATTCTCGCCACTAACCCCACCGTCGAAGGCGAAGCCACCGCTCACTACATCAACGAAATGGCCAAAATACATGGTGTTACCAGTTCGCGTATTGCCCATGGCGTACCATTAGGAGGCGAACTGGAATATGTCGATGGCGGAACACTTTCACACGCCTTCTCTGGAAGACGCCAGCTGTAACACTTTTTTGGGCAATATTATTGTCACGCCCCCCTTTTTCTCACCCTCCCCTGCTAAAGATTCCCCTCCCTTCTGCCGCAATTTCAGGAGAACCCCCACAGGTCTGCGTTTGTTACAACGTAAAAACCACACCCCGGTACAACTGCTGAGGACGGCATGTACGATAATCTTGAAAATGCAGGCCACGACGAACTGGTCACCAAGTACGCGCCATTGGTAAAGCGTATTGCTTACCATTTAAAAGCGCGCTTACCTGCAACCGTGATAGTGGATGACTTGCTGCAAGCGGGCATGATCGGTCTACTGGAAGCCTCACGCAAATATGATGCAAATCAAGGGGCCAGCTTTGAAACCTATGCCGGCATTCGTATCCGTGGTTCCATGTTGGACGAGCTGCGCCGTAATGATTGGGCACCCAAGTCCGTACACCGTAAAATCCGTGACATCACCCAGGCTATTCGCAGCATTGAACACCGCGAAGGGCGCGATGCCCGCGATGAAGAGGTCATCGAATTGTTGGGCATTTCCCGCGATGAATATTTCAAAACCTTGCAGGATGTTTCCAGCCACCGGGTCTTAAGCTGGGACGAAATCGGTATCGACGAAGATGCTTTTGGGCACAGCGTCAGTGACGGTAAAACCGGCGTGCATGACCAACTGGAGAAACAGCGTTTCCAGGCAAGGCTGTCAGACTCTATTTCTTCGTTGCCCGAACGTGAAAAAATGATTGTTTCCCTGTATTACGAATCTGAACTCAACCTGCGGGAAATCGGCTCCGTCATGAATGTCAGCGAATCACGCATCAGCCAATTATTAAGCCAAGCCCATATACGTCTGCGGGCTCGCATGCGAGACTGGATTGCGCAACAATAGTCACTGATTCAAAATCCAGGTTCAAAATATATTTTCATGATGCATCCTTTTCTCATCGCCAAACGCAAACGGCATAACGCTACCGCCTTGCACGAAGCAAACTTCAGGAAACTCGCGCGTGTGATACCTGTCTTGCTCGAACTGGAAATAGCCACTATCGTAAAAAATGCAAACGGGATGCAGCTATCTCTGCATATTCTGGAAACCAGCAAATACACCAAAACCTTCTCACTACACCTGCAACACTCAGCAGAACAACCCTGGCTACCCGGCCTGCACATAAAAATCCGTAACTATTACGATGCTGGCGTCAGTGAAGTGCTGGCCTTTCAACACAAGCATCGCTTCAACGCACGTTATAACTACCCGAATTGCGACATGTTTCAGCGCAACGAAAAGTGGCAAATCAACCAATTTTTAGGTGAATGGTTGGATCATTGCTTACGCACAGATTGCATATTCCACGCAGCCACCGAACCTCTTAACAGCTAAATTTATTTTATAATCCAGGACAACTTCGTATTTGTTGACTATCTTTTGAGTTATCATCAAGGCAAGTTTGCTAACAGTCGGCAATATAAGCAAAAACACTTTTTCGTTGTTAAAGTCCCTCCCTCCTGCCGCCGATACCGTAAGGACAAGTGCCCCCTCCTTATCAGCACCGGCTATCGCCAAGAGAATGCTTTATGAAAAAAATTTTTGGAATCATACTGTTAATTGTCACTACCGGCTTTTTTTCACAAGTCTTCGCTGTTGATGATTATATCTGGGAAGAAAAATTCAAAAAGGCACTACCCAAAGCAGAGCAAGGTGATACAAAATCACAATACGCCATCGGCGAGATGCTTGAGAAAGGCAAAGGTACTGCCAAAGATTCAAAAAAAGCTTTCGAGTGGTACCACAAAGCAGCAAAACAAAATGACAAAAAGGCCGCCTACAAAGTCGGGCGCGCCTATCTGGAAGGAAAAGGCGTCAGCAGAGACTATAAAAAAGCACATGACTGGTTTAGAAACTCTGCCAATCAAAAATACGTGCGTGCCGAATACTATCTTGGTGTCCTGTATGAATACGGTCAGGGCGTGTCAAAAAATTACGGCGAAGCCCTCAAATGGTACAAGCAGGCACTGGCGGGAGGTTATAGTAAAGCTTCCGACGGTATCAAACGAGTCGCCAAAGCACAGAAATCTGCTGAGCTGGAACGCCGCGCAGCTGCCGTAAAAACGGTCAAACCAAAAATCGTACCAAAACGGAAACCGAAACCCGCACCAAAAATCAAATCCACCAAGGACAAAATAATGGCTGGCGGTTGGAAAAAACGCAACAAATCCGTCGAATACCTCCCCTCTTCCCTCACCCAATGCAAAGATGAAGAAAAACAAGTGGAATGCCTGTCTGTAGAGATCGCTCGCAACATTGGCATGGCAGACATCAGCTACACCACCAAGGCCACCTTATTTGATTTTGAAGACAGCGGATCATTTACAATCACTTATCGCAATAACGTCTCCAAAATCACAGTCACAGACCCCGAATTCGCTGAATCTGGTCGCAAGGTGCCCGTCACCCTGGGTTGGCAGGAGACCGACCATAAACTGGCCTGCCAATTTGAAAATGACCGCTCCCTGACCTGCACCAAAAACAAACTGCGGAAAATCAAGTTGCGGCGATAGATGTTTAATCTACGGTTTAAAGGTTGCCATATGACAAATGAAAAAGGGCTCCATTTGGAGCCCCTTACTTAATGTATGGCGGAGAGCGAGGGATTCGAACCCCCGGACGGTTTCCCGTCAACGGTTTTCAAGACCGCCGCTTTCGACCACTCAGCCAGCTCTCCGTTGTGTGCTATTGTCGTAACTCCCCTGGCAGCACCAATAACACTACCACTGAAAGGGGAAATAGCCTTGAAATGGATCTTTTCACCCCCATCTCAAGCGAGGCGGGCAATGATACTGAATCGCTGTGGGCATTGCCAGGAACTTGTCCGAGAATAGCGACCGTAACGAAAGCAAAAACAGGTTTGACCCATACATAGACGGAACTTATAATCCCAAATAAGTCTAAAGGTCCGATACTTTAAATAAATTTTGAAACAAATGACAAACCGTGGAGGTTTACCCCCGATGAACCCAAATTATTCTGTTGCTACCCACTCGTCTTCATCGACGCTGGCCACCAACAAACTCATTCGCAATACTTACACTCTGCTGTCAATGACACTTTTGTTCAGTGCAGGTACTGCCGCTGTCGGCGTAATGATGAATCTTTCACAGGGCATGGCATTAGGCGCAACCATTGCCGCCATTGCGATGCTGTGGTTTGTTTTACCTCGCACCGCCAATTCCGCCATGGGCATCCCGGTCATCTTCGGCATCACCGGCTTGCTTGGCCTGGGTCTGGGACCTGTGTTGAATTATTATCTGGCGGTTAATCCCAGCATCGTGATGACCGCATTAGGAGGCACGGGTGCCATCTTCCTAGGTCTGTCCGCTTATGCTCTGACCACACGTAAGGATTTCAGCTTCATGGCGGGCTTCCTGATGGTGGGCTTGATTGTGGTGATTGGCGCTTCCCTGCTGAATATTTTTCTGAGTATTCCTGCTCTGTCCCTGGCAGTGAGCGCTGCGGTAATTATGATCATGAGCGGATTCATTCTGTTTCAAACATCGTCCATGGTTAACGGTGGCGAAACCAACTACATCATGGCAACAGCCAGTCTGTTCCTGTCGATCATCAACATGTTCCAGGCGCTTTTGCACATTCTGGGCGCGTTTAACAACAACGATTAAACGCCGTTTCCCGGAACGGAAAAAGCCCCGGTTGGTCGGGGCTTTTTTTTGCTGAATATTTTATGTTGAGAGGTGATTATGGACTGGGTACAAATTGGTTCTGCGATATTTCTAGGGGCCATGTTGATTTTTATTTTCCCGCGTATGCGTCATGCGGTAAAAAATGCCCCCAAGGGCAGTAACAAAGACTGGTTAAATTACCTGATGATTATGGTGGTTGTGGGTTTATTTATTATGCTGCTGATTCAGATGGTGTAATCCAAGATATCGTACTCGGCACAAACAGACGACCAAAGCATCCGCCACCCTGCTTGCAGAGCCGACAAAGCTCTCCAGCAAGTCACCTTGCTGCTGGCCCCCCTTTTAATCAGGCCAGACACGCCGCGCCGGAAGCGGTGGTAAAGGTGATTCAGGTTCGGCTTTGGGTAAGGGTGCCTCCAAAACCTGTTGCATACCCGCTGTATTTTTCTGGGGCTGTTTTGCTTTCGCCTGACGAACACTATTGGCTAGCTTGGAACCAAGTTCTTTTGTCATGATGTCAATATCTCCTCGATGAGAAACTCTACTTCCTGAACCGCAGATTCCCCACGTTTCCCCATGCAGTATACGCTTAAACCTTCTAAGGCTGAATTTCGATACACGGCACGCCTTCGCAGACAGCTTTGTAAGGCTGGCATATCAAATTCCGCCAATGCTTGACTCATGCTTCTGGACATCGCACTCCGCAACTCCAACTGATTGATCAGTATATATGCCTGCAATCGGGAATTGCCTATTTTAACCTGATCAATGGCATCCGTCAGCCGAACACTCGCCCACAAATCAACGGGGGAAGGCAATATTGGAACAAACACTTTATCGGAGATACTCATCGCCGACTGTGCAACCCCGGTTTCAAGCGTCGGCGGACAATCAATAACCAGATATTGATAATCCTGGCGCATGCGGCTGACTTCTCTCGCCAGATTACTCGCCACCGAAATGACCGAAACAGGAAAAGGACGCTCATCCGTCGATAGTCCTGCCCATTGCCCAGCCGACCCTTGCGGGTCGGCATCAATAATAAGGGTTCGGCCACGTCTGGAAAGCCCAGCAGCAAGATTCATACTGAGCGTAGTTTTACCTGTACCACCTTTTTGATTAGCAACCGAAAAAACCTGTGCCAACATGTAAATACCCTTACTTAGCTTAAGATATACCCTGCGCTCTGTTTTACTCTTTAACCCGCTCGACACAAGAATGATTGAACATTTCTGCCAGAGAAAACAACAACGCAACATCATCCGCATTTGCAAGTGCGTGATCCTTCCTGAACGCAAGCATAACACCCTTGCGTACTTCCAGATAGAAGTCGTCATGTTTTGCAATAAACGCGGTCAGTTTTGGCGAAAGATACGATAATGGATCAGCGCCTTCTTTTGCATAAAGACGATATTTTCCAGCAAGCGCATTATCATCAGGCAACACAACCTCTTCATAATCTATCAGATAGCGCTCCAAATAATGCCCTGGGGCGATCACCATATCCGGCACATCGACCTCCAAACCTGCAGGACAACGTATGGTAATGATTGTATGCCAGTGTCTGGAATAATAATTCGGTGCGGATGTGTGGCTGTAATCGTACAGGCGGACACGACTACCCCAGTGCTCACCCGACAGGATATTACACTCCTCCTTGTCTGCACCACGACGTAGATATACGAAATCTTCAGCATTTAATATGCTCTTTGATTCAGGATGAAAGCCCAGGCTGTATTGCTCAGCCAGACGCTCCATCTGCACTTCCCTGTCACTACGCTGAACCTGTTCTTTGATCAAAATAGTATCTTGCATACGGGCAGCCAGTGCGTGTCGTGTAAACGGAATAAAGTTTTCTACGCCAACTAACTCAAAGACACGACCATCACGCACGCACTCTTCTTCAAATTGGTGCAAATATTCCATGGCAGTATGATCAATGATCCGCCCTGATTCAGTAATAATCAAAGTCACACCTACCTTGGACGGCAAATTGGCGAGCAACTTGTCCAACGGTAAAAGGTTGAAACAGACGAGTGAAGACAACGTCATTTCATAATGAGCAATGCCTTCTCTTTCCTGCTCCTTGATCTTGATTACCGGCGTTTTAAACAAACTTTTCAGATTGTCCCAGAGCAGACAACACCCTTGCTTAAAGCTCAGGCGTCCCATCAACACAAAACGAAAAGATGGCATCAACAGATACAGCAGTATCACGACTTCTGCGGCCACACCAATCAAAATACCAGAAAGAAGATCCGTGCCGAGAATGGCGATAACCGTGATAATAAAGATGACGATCTGGTCACGACCAATGGCATAGGTTTTAGTGAAAACTTTATATTCACACAGCTTCCAACCAACATATATCAAAATCGCTGCAATAGCTGCCAGCGGGACCATTGCGATAATATCCGTGATAAAAAACAGGAATATCAGCAAAAACATCGCATTATAAAAATTTGCCCACAGCGTCCGTCCGCCGGCATCGATATTTGTGCGACTTTTTATTCCACCAGGGATGATGGTCAACCCCCCAAAAATACTCGACAGCGAGTTGGATATTCCCATTGCACGCAACGTTACGTTCGGATCTGATTTGCGCTGGAACGGATCAATTTTATCGACCGCCTTAATCGTCGCCAATGATTCAACACCATCAATCAGTGTCAGAGTAATCACGACAACCAACACACCCCACCACAGCTCCGGTCGTGAAAACACTTCACCAAAGGCCGGAAAGGTAATTCCGTCTGCCATTATGTTATCCGGCATAGTGATCAGATACTTTGCGTCCAGGCCAAATGCAGAGCCCAACAGAATACCAAGCACTGTCACAAGTAACGGTGGTGGCACTTTGCGCATCCAGTCATGCTTCGATTTACTCAGGTAAAACACAAGAAACAGACTTAGCCCGCCAATAACCAGAACACCCCATTCTATCTGTAATAAGGCCTGAGGCAATTTTGCAACAGACGCCAGCATGGTTCCAGAAGCGGGTAATATCGCCCCCATCAAAGGAGGGATCTGTTTGATGATAATAATCAGACCGATGGCGGCGAGCATCGCTTCCACTACCGTCACAGGTAAAAAAATGGCGTAACGACCTGTCTTGAAAAAAGCCAACACTATCTGCAATAGCCCAGTGATACAGATCGCCACCAGAAGCAGAGGGTAACCTGCGGCAAGATCACCACCACCTAACATCAACATTCCAGCCAAAAGTGCGGGGGCCAAGCCTGCGGCGGGCCCACTAATGGTGACATAAGCCCCTCCCAGAAAAGGGAAAATAAGGCCGGCAATAATTGCAGAAATCAATCCAGTTACAGGTGGTGCACCAGACGCGATAGCAATCCCCAACGATAGAGGCAATGAAACAAGCGCCACTTGCATGCCTGCCAGCAAATCGTAACGCCAGTGTTTTAAACCTTTAATACCATTCTGTGGAGCTTCAGTCATAACACTTATTACCTCAACATTTATTTAACCTGGAATAGTGCTTTCGGAGTGTGCGCGAAACAACTTCCCTGTTTTGCATCCCGGCTTCATCCGCTCTTCAATCAAAAAGCGCGAATGGCAGAGCGACTATTCCTGCACTTTTGTTTAATCAGAACGAACAAATACGTATTAAATCCAGGAACCAAACAGGAAAGTTATTTCGTGCGCATTCCCACTGTATCTGCTCCATTCATTTGTCAGCTAACGCCAACACCTGAGGTTTGCTCCATCAACACAAACGCTCAATTAGCTTAGGAGGTGTTAACACCCCTTGGTGAAAACCGAGCAATGTGCAAAGAAACTGCGAACCAAACCATGCGACTGAAAACCGTAACACCAAGCCTATCGGGTTTAGCCAGAAACTGGGCATTCGGATATTCAATGGCAAGCATTGTCTATCATCGATACCCCCCTTCCAGCCTCAGTTCAGAAATAAAGAATATTGACCCGGTACATCGTCATGAAGTCATAAAATAAAATCGCAAGGAACTATACCAGACAGGCAAAAATATAGGCAATAATCAATAATTTCCATTTGGATTCTGAATATACACTTATAAAAAATTAGGGTAGTCTGGCAGATAGATTCTCTCAACCTTACAGATTACCGCCCAAACTACAACTGAGCGGCAAAATGAAATAAAGTCAACTCGAACATACCACCATGCACCGCGAAAAGCTTTTACAACTGCTTAAAAACTACAAAACACCTTTTCTCGAAGAATCTGCGATGCTGGAACGCACCCGGCGATTTGTCGCCACGCATGAAAACTGTTTTGACAGAGCACTTGTGCCCGGTCATGTCACTGGTTCCTCATGGGTTGTCAATCCCCGTCGGGATCATGCTCTCATGCTACACCATCGCAAACTCGACTTGTGGCTACAGCCTGGCGGACACGCAGATGGCGACGCTGATATACACAACGTGGTCATAAAAGAGACTTCTGAAGAATCAGGCATTGAACCAAAACATATCAAACTGCTAAGTCATGACATTTTTGACATTGATATACATACCATTTACGCGAGTCAGCACGACCATCGACACGAACATTATGATATACGTTTTTTGCTGGAGATTGACGACAGCTTACCTGTCCCGGGCAACAATGAGTCACACCAGATAGCCTGGATACCATTAACGCACATACCGCGCTTTAACAATTACCGCTCTTTCTATCGCATGATACGTAAAACACGCCAGTATCCTCCCGCATCTTAAGGAATGGAAAGTAAATAACTTATATAAGTGGCGCTCTGATTTAGTTCGTATTCGTTCGTTCTGATTGAACAAAAGTGCAGGAATAGTCGTTCTATTCCGAGCTTTTGTGATTGAAGAACGGGCGAAGACGGGCTGAAGCAGAGGTGCCAATTGTATGAGTTATTTAATTTCCATTCCTAAGCCAAGAAGTGTAAATGAACACGTTTAACGCATAAACATCGAATAAATCAAAGACGTCGATCGAGCAAAGTTACACGCCGCTTAAGCTTTGCACCGCATGTATTGCAGCATGCGCGGCCACATCGATATCCGCTTCTTTTCCTGCCAGCGTCAAACGTCCATAAGCGCCCACCGCACGGGCATCGACCAGCGTTATATTGGAGGCTTTCTCAGCTTCATTGGCCGCATAAACGATATAACCAGCAGGCTCTGTTTCGAGAATAAACATACTTTGTCCGGGCAAGATCATCGACCCCCGACGATCCTGGCGATTAATCAGCACGGCATGATCCGGGGTAATCGCCCGCACCGTTTCACTCCAGGCAACACGACATTTTTGCCGTTCATCCTCCGTAGTGCGCAGCGAATACAATATGGCTCGACCCGCTTCAATAACATCACTCTGATCACGGTGATGAAACACCATGGAACCAAATGCTCTCTCGACAACCTGTTGTCCAAGATGAACACGAGTCGCCTTTAGCGCTACGTCGGTCAAACGGTGTATCGCCATACCCGGGGCCACTTCCATCCACAAACAGGCATCACCGGGCACAGGCAGAAAACCCTGTGACACAGTCGCCATATACGCTGCTAACTGTGGCTGCAACGAGTCAATGAAAACATAGGTTCGCAGTTTAATCATTATATTACTTCATAATTTGGCAACGCGATTACGATGCCGTGTGGAAAATTCTTCATACAAATCGCGCATACGCTGGCGGATTGATGGCTCACTTGTTTTTGCAAACTCAAGAAATGTCCGGGCAATCAGTGACAGTTCCTTCCCTTTCAAATGTACAAGATACCAATTACGCTCTATGGGAAATCCTTCAACATCCAACAAATCAACAGGCCCATTGGTACCTTCTAAGGAAAGCGTGTGCAAAGACAATATAGCAACACCCAGACCACCAACAACAGCGTGTTTTATTGCCTCGTTACTGCCAAGCTCCATGCGCACATTAGGCACAAGCCCATGTTCTGCAAACAGTTTCATTGCAGTATCACGAATCCCCGAACCCACTTCTCTGGAGATAAAAGGCTCTTCAGCCAGTCTTTCAATACTGATGTTTGATTCTTTGCATAATGGATGCTCATGGGAAGCCATAACGACCAGAGGATTAGGCGCAAATGGCAAGGTTTCGAGATCCAAACCAGTGCCGGGCGGCCGACCAAGAATATATAAGTCATCTTCATTATTATAAATACGCTCAAATATCCGCTCTCTGTTCGTCACTTTTAAAGAGACATCAACACCGGGGTACAATCTGCAAAATGCGCCAAGGATCTCAGGTGTAAAATATTTTGCTGTACTGACCACTGCCAGACGTAACCGGCCACTGCGCAAACCTTTAATTTCTGCAATACGGCTATCCAGATCAGAAAGACTGTCAAAAATATCTCTCACTGCCTGATATAGTTTTTCACCGGCCTCAGTCGCTTTGATCTGGCGGCCTGCCTGATCAATCAATGGCAGCTCCATCACATCAGTCAATTTCTTTAACTGTATGGATACAGTGGGCTGGGTGATATGCAGCTCTTCCGCAGCACGGGTAAAATTGCCCAGTCTGACAATGGCTTCAAATATTTGCATCTGCCTGAATGTGGTATGACGAATCAGGTAATCTGGCAAACCACCTTTGAATCTCGACATACTATGAGTAGACATCATGCATTTCCGATTTTGAATATTACGAAAATCGTACTTTCAGGCGCAGGATTCAATTAAATTTATCAGGTGCAATCACCTGAACATCACTGATATAAACCGTAAGGTGGTACCCCTTTTTGAGCTTACGCTCAATGCTCTCCAATATAGGCTCCATCCGTTCCTTTGATACAATAACCTTCACCAGAATATTGGAGTCAAAACCACTGATATCAGCCTCATAACCAGACGACCCTTCGCCCCGCGCACGTAGAATGGTGAAACCACTCACACCATATTTCTTGAACATGGATACAAGCCTGTCTTCCATAGAGGATATGGTAATGATGCTTAAAAGCTTTTCTGGATATAACGTGATCATACTTATTTGCTCCTGAGCGGTTTACATCGAACCTATGCAGCAGCCATCATCTTAACGAGGCTGTGATACAAAGGGATTCCAATAAGTACATTGAAAGGAAAGGTAATACCAAGAGACAAGGTGAGATAATACGAGGGATTGGCTTCTGGCACGGCCAATCGCATAGCCGGCGGCACAGCAATATAGGAGGCACTAGCAGCCAGAACAGCAACCAATGTTGCGCCACCAACACTGAAACCAAGCATTGAATGACCAATAAACGCCCCTGCTACCCCCCCTACTAATGGCATAACAACACCAAACACCGCCAGAACAAGTCCAACCTTCTTGAAATCACCAATACGACGGGCAGCGACCATCCCCATCTCGAACAAAAACAAACACAGCACCCCCATGAAAATATCATCGATAAATGGGAAAAGTTTGCTCATTCCCGAAGGTGTCGATATTGCGCCGATAATCATCGAACCAATCAAAATAACAACACTGCCGTTCGTGAATGCATCACGCAACAAGGATCCGAAACCATTTTCCGGGGCATTATCATTCGGCATACCGGATCCAGCACCCGAGGAAGAGACATTGCTCAAGGCTTGGGAGCGTCTTGCTTTCGCGGCAAGCAACAAGCCGACAACGATGGCTGGCGACTCCATAACGGCAAGCATAATCAAAGGGTAAGTTTCATAAGTCACCCCGATATTATCCAGGTACGCAATGGCCGTCAGAAAGGTGCCTGCGCTCACTGAACCATAATGAGCCGAAATCGCAGCCGCATCCATCGGATTAACCTTGCGGGTTGCGACAAGACATAAATACCCGATAATCGGTAGCACAAAACCAAGAACCAGAGCCCACACTATCGAGGTGAGCGCTGTCACCATGTCGGACTTCGCTAATTCATAACCACCATGCAAACCAATGGCCATGAGCAAATAGATCGACAGAACTTTTGCTAAATCTGGGGGAAAACGTAAATCCGATTTTATGACACGCGCGATAAAACCTAGCGCAAAAAATAGGACTGCGGGCAATAATAAACTTTCCAGGCTCGGCATGTTATCCCTTCGCAGGTTTCCATCGTAATAAAAACAAGCAGTTGCTCATTAATCACGGTGCAATCTAAATCTACAGATTTAATGAATATCTTGATTGTTTGTCATCGAGCCAATTCATTGAAAAACCCGATTTAAAATGAAGCTTCGAACGATCAATCAGGCCAAACTCTGCGCGACACAAACGCTCGTGGCTTTCCTTCCATTTTCTTCGTATCGTTCGCTGTTACCTTTTTTACACTAGTGGCCGCCGCACCCTCATATTTTGCTTCAGCCACTGCATTTTTATCTTCAGGTTTATTCGCAGTGGAACCCCGTTTTTTACTTATAGCCATAATTCACCCTTAACAGTAACACTTTCACTTAATGATCAGTTTTTGCATCAGGAGCAGGTATGAGTTGATCCACCTGACGTGCATAGCGCAACATATCTTCATTAACTTCGTCCACATCATCCTCAGAACGAAGCGTAATAGAGACATGGGTTCGACCAAAACTCATATCAGGATAATAGCCTTCACTTTCGGACAACTCAGCGACCCGCTCCAAAAAATCACGGGTCTGTTGATAATCAGAAAACTCGATACGCCGCTCAAGCTGAGCCGGTTTTTTACGTGTAAACCAGTCCGAACTCATAACAACCTCCCTAGGTAAAAGGTCAACATTTATGTCGTCACCATTTTTTGCCACCAATCATTCACATGACTGGCATGCTGCCTTTCTTCACTGAGTAAGGCATCAAAAAAAATCCGGTTTTCGCAGTCACCCGCCTGGATACAATACTGAACAGCGCTCTCGTAAAATTCTACAATTTCATGTTCAAGTTCGATCACATGCTCTACCAACTGTGACAATGACCCATTTAGTTTGGGAGGTCGCAAACAACTTGCGTTGGGCGCAAACCCTAGTGCAACCATTCGACCAATAATTCGCTCAGCATGCTGTAGCTCATCCTGCGCTTCGTTACGAAACCGTTCACTTGCCTCATGCACTCCCCTCATTGCCAGGAGACTGGATAATGACAAATACTGCTGTACAGCAGAAAGTTCATAACTCAACGCGCGCCCAAGATAACCAGGAATGACTGCATCCTGACTCATGACTGAGGGTTCACTACTCATCATTCAAAGAAGGGCAAGGCAGGATAACTCCGCACTCGCCCATCCCGAAATCAAGCTTTCTTGCCGTCAAGAATGGGCTCAACTTCCTTGTGCGGACGCGCAATAATGTGTGCAGCCACCAAACCATCGCCAACCCGCTCACACGCATCAGCACCCGCGCGTACAGCAGCGTTAACCGCACCCGTTTCGCCACGTACCAGTATGCTGACATAACCACCGCCGACAAATTCACGACCGATCAAGCGTACTTCTGCTGCTTTGGTCATCGCATCAGCAGCCTCGATAGCAGGAACCAGACCGCGGGTTTCAATCATGCCTAAGGCAATACCATAAGTATCATTTGCCATGGTGTTATTCTCCTCTAGGGTGTTTATAGATTACAAAGTGCCTTTTGGGCTGCTTATGCTTTTGGGCCACTCATGCTGAGCACAGGCTCAACTTCTTTGTGGGGACGCGCAATAATGTGTGCGGCCACTAAACCATCGCCAACACGTTCACAGGCATCAGCACCTGCACGTACAGCAGCATTAACAGCACCTGTTTCGCCACGCACCAGTATGGTGACATAACCGCCGCCGACAAATTCACGACCGATTAAACGTACTTCAGCGGCTTTAGTCATTGCATCGGCTGCTTCAATAGCGGGAACCAGACCGCGGGTTTCTATCATTCCAAGCGCAATACCATAGTTGTTTTCGCTCATTACCTTTTCTCCGTCTTGATGAATTAAAAATTTTCTCGCACTTCATTACAATTACACTGTTTCCAATTGACCATTGTCGACATCCCAATAATCAATAATTCCACCTACCGTCAGATCCGTTAATACTGTCGGGTCTTCACAGGCATAACGTGCCGCCGACCCGCTGATCACAAAAACCCAGTTACCTTCCCGGGAACCACAAGGGTCTATCGCCACCTGAAGTTTACCGCTGGTGTTTCGCAACACACGCAAACTGTACTGCTGCAAACCAGGATGGCGTTGGGTACATACCAAAGTATCCACCACCTGCAATATCTCCACTGGCTCTATTCCTCATCCCAGTAGTCAATGATGCCCACAATCGTCAAATCACTGGGATATTCTTTGCTACCCGCAGCCTCACGAGCAGCCGAACTTCCTACACATAACACCCAGTCCCCTGGCGAACATCCTACAGAATCCACAGCGACCAACCGGCTACTGCCGTCAAGCACGACCTGTAAATGTTTATGTTCCATGCCGGGTATGCGATTAGTGGCAACCAGAGGTTTTTCCACCTTACATATTTTCATTAATGTTTCTCCTGCCCGTTCAGTGCCAGAGAACATCCTACTGTTTCTGCACAAGCATCCGCATGGCAATTTCGCACCATCAACAGGGTATGCAACATACCCTTGTCATGTAATGCCGCGAAACGGTGTTTCAATGCAGCATCAAGCTGATGACAACGGTCAACTGCACGTTCACGCGCACCTGGAACCTGACCGTGATAATCATTTCGAATTACCACTGGAACCGGCAGCCCGCGTGACACATTCAATTGACTAAATATTTTTATGCCTACATCCAGATCTCTGGCACCTTCTTCGACTGTTTTCAAATAAGCAAAGTACGTCAAATTGCGTAACTGTATTTCTTCAAAACCAATGCCCATGCCAATAAAGCGTTCTTGATGACCTATGTCTTCGTATCGCCCGTTGTAATACTCACGAACATAATCCACTTGCAACATATTGCTGTGAAATAATTTGGCAACAAACCGCAACATGCCTTCGGCAGGTGCAATCCCCTGAGTCTGTGCCAAACCTGCAACAACGTTATATATTTCCTCACTCGTATCACCAGCATTTGCGACAGCATAAACATCACTGCAATCAACATAACGCACTGCATCAATGCCGCCATCAGCATCTGACAAGTGAATACGAATCGCGTCGTTATCGGTATCAATGCCAATTAACAACAGGTCAATGGACGCACCACAACAAAAACTGTTTTCAACACCCTGCTGAAATGCCTGCAAACGTGACAGCGCACCCTCAGCAGCTTTTACGGCATCACTACCATGCGCTGCACAACCTTCTACATCAGGCGCGCTTGTACTGTAGTGATAAACAGCAGCTTTCAAATAACGTGTCGCCGCATCAACGCTATTGGGCCTTGATTCCCGATAGCGCAACATTTCTGTCTCGACCCATTTCTGCAAACTGTCATCAATGTCAAACATTGCACCAGCGTAAGACTTACGGCGCACCGATTTATACGGCAGACGCAGTACATACCGAATAACGTGTGCCAAACGCCCATCTGCACAAGGCGATACATCCACCGTGTGAAAACCACACTTTTCAATAAATGCCTGAAAATTCTCATCGTCCAAACCCACCAAGGGTTTGTCGGTAAAAAACTCATCCGACATGCGACGAAACGTTTCAAAAACACACCACACATACAACTGGCCAACATCCACAGACTTTATCCATGCGTCTGCTAACAAAACATCGGGCAATTCAAAGCCCAGATACTCTCGGGCAACAGCTTGCGCACGACGTGAAAAATCTGCCTCATGTTGAAAACCGGAAATCCCTTTCAAACACAATTCAATGTTCGCAAAAGCCTGTTTTACTTTTTGCTCGTAACGATAGAGATGTAAATTTTCACCCCCTCTATCCGACCTATAACCAACCTTATAAGCAGCACCAGCCTGCGGTGCAGAAGGGCGCATTACAGTCCGCGCACGCTGCAAAGGTCTCCTGCTTTTGGCTCTGGCATTAAACATTTTATTTACTTGTGCCCTACTTCATCATTCCAGGATTTGGCGTCAAGGCCCAGTGAGCTACTGCCCACTGGCCGCTTGGTCATTACAACAAGTCATACAAACAGGAAAACCCTATCAACGACTCTCAGGCTACCCTCTGGCACCACCTGATACGGTTATCATTGCACCTTTTTCAGTGTTTCCACTTCCGCCTGTCACTTTCGAGTCACTGGGTGGCACTTCTTCGTTACGCTTTGGCGCTACACCTGGCATCGCATTCATGGGTCCCCGTATCGTCACATTACGGCGGGTTGCAGAGCGCCCCTCAGTACCGGTGACATGTTCACCCCGGTCCCAATCATTACCTGTGACAGTCAAACCTGTTGAGAGACCTTCACCCGTCACGCGGGAAACCTTGGCTTCTTTTGCTTTTTCAACCGGCGCTCTCGGTACAGCAACGGGAGACTCATTGCGGCGGCCACTGGATCTGAACTGTTCCGTCCCGGTCACTTTCCCCTCACCGAGTGAAAAAGTGCCACTAACACGCCCCTGTTCATAGCTCGTACCCGTCACCGCCGATGCAACCACGGGTGCTTCGCTCGCATGAACGAGTGCTTCGCTGGCATGATTCGGTGTCGCAATACTGAAGGTTCCCCATGGAGCCCCTTCCAATGGCTGTGGAAAATCACTATCACCTACCTGAGCAGGTGTTGTGCCACAGATATTGATTTGCTCACTGTCACCCAAATAAGCCGTTCCGCTTACCGACTGACAACTGCCTTTTTCTGTTCCTGTCAATCCGGACAAACCGGGCTGCACACCACTGATATCGCGGCCGGCATTACTTTTCATTGGCAAAGAAGTCCTGGCCTGTATGGCTTTAACTTCTTGCGGCATACAATAATCCAGCGTTTGCTCAACACCCGCATAGGGTGTCCCGGTAACTGCCTTGCAGGTGCCCAGCTCATCCCCGGTGACTGAACGGGATCGTGCAGGCTTTGATCCTGAGACAATCAGCCCTCGTGTTGTTTGCGAATGGCTGACTTTCGCGCTTCCCGGCTCTGGCTTCGACTGGCAGAAATTGTCGTACTGCTCACGGCCAACATACTCATTGCCCGTCACATTCCGGCAACTCCCCCGCTCATCACCCGTGACACGCTCGCTGCGCCCCACTTTTCCACCACCTGTCACTGTTGATCCACTCAGTGTTTCTGTGGTTTGCACTTTTGCAGGCACGATTGGCAAAACCTTAGGCGAATCCGCTTGGCAAAAATCAGTAAAAACTTCACTCGACATGTAGTCTGTACCGGTTACTGAGCGACACAAACCTATCTCGTCACCTGTTGTTTTTTCGCTATGCGCAACCTTTGTACCTGTCACTCCGGTTTCAGGTCGCGGACGCTTTCGACCAACCGGCGCAGGCGCGGCAGCACCCTGAGCACCCGTGGCACTCCGTTGAGCGCGAATACTACGGGCCAGTTGCCGACCTGATATATCAGGGTTCTGGTGCTTTACCATCTGCGCAGAACTCAGACCTTTACGGAACACATCGTGTCCGCTTTTGCCATGTTTCGCTAACATCTCACGACGCAATCGGGAATTAATCCGCCCTGCATTGCTCGGTGTTACCTTCTTTGGCTCCTGGCTGCGGCGACGGCTCCCCGACTTGGGTGACACTCGCGACAACGCGGAAGCAGAAGTAGATGGTACGTTTTTCGCGCAATCCCCTTCACCGTTGCAACCACAGCCACAGTCTTTTTTCTCTTGAGCCTGATTACGTGCACTGCGCATCGTATCCGCCATGCGCTGACGATCCGTAGAAGCAACACCCGACTTGCCTTGTTTAGACATGGCCCGTCTTCGTGCCTGAGACGCAGCACGCCCCGTGCTCGTCACCGTAGCTGGACGTCTTGCTACCGCAGCCGCCACGGGAGGCGTACTCGACACCGCTGGAGCACTTGTGTTGCTTCTGGCAGACGAGACATTTTTGCCACTCACTTGTGCTTCGCGACGCGCCATTGAGGCAGCACGACCTGACAGCTTTTGCATGGCTTTTACTCCTTACTTGAACTCTCTAACCTTGTAGCTGGCCATGGAGATTTCTCCGTAGCCAGCCTCCCCTGCTCATTTATCAGGACTAGGCACGATAAACGACGAAACAAACACCTTGGCTTTGTGTGTAGCTGTCGTAACCAATCAGTCTGACATGATGACCCGGGTAGGCCCGGTGACAGGCTTCAAGCTCATTAACGACATTGCTTAACTCGGTTTCACCAAAGAAAGGAAGTTTCCACATAGGCCAATAGTGATCGGCTGCCTGGGCGGGTACTTCGTGCTCGATTGCCGGCGTCAAACCCTGAGCAAGCATGTAGTTTATCTGTTCATAAACTTCTTCTTGCGTCAATGCTGGCAAAAACGAGAAAGTTTCGAGTGTTTGCTGGGTGCGATAATCACCGATTTGTGAATCTACATTCATAATTTTCTCCTGATTTTCTTGGGCAAACAGGGCGTTAAGCCACGTCTAACTTGTCAACGGTATCGAATTCAAACTTGATTTCTTTCCAGGTTTCCATTGCGATAGCCAACTCAGGGCTATGACTCGCAGCACCTTCCATGATTTCACGCGCTTCACGCTCCAAGTCACGACCTTCGTTACGTGCTTTCACGCAAGCTTCCAATGCGACACGGTTAGCGGCTGCGCCTGCTGCATTACCCCATGGATGTCCCTGTGTACCACCACCAAACTGAAGAATGGAGTCATCACCAAAGATGCTCACCAGCGCAGGCATGTGCCATACATGAATTCCGCCCGATGCCACCGCAAATACGCCCGGCATAGAACCCCAATCCTGATCAAAGAAAATACCGCGAGAGCGATCTTCAGGAATGAACGATTCACGCAGCAAATCGACAAAACCCAAAGTAGAAGCGCGATCACCTTCCAGCTTGCCGACGACCGTACCGGTATGCAGATGATCACCACCTGACAAACGAAGACACTTGGCTAATACGCGGAAGTGGATACCGTGTTTTGGGTTACGATCAATAACCGCATGCATCGCACGATGGATGTGCAACAGGATGCCATTCTTGCGACACCATTTTGCCAGACCGGTATTCGCTGTAAAACCACCCGTCAGGAAGTCATGCATGATCACAGGCTGACCCAATTCTTTGGCGAACTCAGCACGCTCATACATATCTTCAGGCGTATTGGCTGTCACGTTCAAATAGTGACCTTTCGTCTCACCCGTTTCTGCCTGTGCCTTATTGACCGCTTCAGCCACAAATTCGAAACGATTCTGCCAGCGCATGAAGGGCTGTGAGTTTACGTTTTCATCGTCTTTGGTTAAATCCAGACCACCACGCAGACACTCATAGACAGCACGACCATAGTTTTTCGCTGAAAGGCCCAGTTTTGGCTTGATGGTACAACCCAGCAGTGGGCGACCATATTTATTTAACTTGTCACGTTCAACCTGAATACCACTGGGAGGTCCCATGCAGGTTTTCACGAAAGCAATCGGGAAGCGAATATCTTCAAGACGCAGGTATCTCAACGCTTTAAAGCCGAAGACATTACCCACCAATGACGTTAATACATTGACAATCGAACCTTCTTCAAAAAGATCCAGTGGGTAAGCGATAAAGGTGTAGAAGCTCTCTTTATCCCCTGGCACATCTTCGATACGGTACGCACGACCCTTGTAGAATTCCATATCGGTCAACAATTCAGACCATACTGTACTCCACGTTCCCGTTGAAGATTCCGCAGCAACAGCGGCGGCGGCTTCTTCACGTGGTACACCTTCCTGCTGTGTTACCTTGAAACACGCCAACAAATCCGTATCCAACGGTACATAGTCCGGCGCCCAATACAGGTCACGATACTCTTTTACACCAGCATCAAATTTTTTAGCCATAGTCAGTTCACTCCTGCTGTGCTTGTTTAAATTCTTCAAGGGCAAGACTAACGACGTATAAACATTAAGACCAATTGATAGTTTGAATCCTATTCATTTACGAACGTCAATGGTGTCAGTCGTTATCAAACGCACTATATCGATTTCAATCAGTATGCGCATCATTTACATGCCCGGTAAGACTTACGGCCGACGACCGTAACATACCGTAATAAAAAGGAAAATACGCCTCACTACCTAATCGCCGACTCAGACTGACTTTTTATGACTTAAACGGCCCAGATTTCGGCAAAGCCGGATATCCCTTGTTTTATTCACGGGAACTACTAGATATTCTATATGCAAGAGGCAATTATTAGACTGGGTACCAGGACTCTTTCGATGTGATATTGCTAGGCTCAGTTAGCCTGTCAGCCTTCAGGGCAAAGCGCACCTCACGGCAAATGGCTGCTCCCTTTGCAAGAGACGAACGTAGCCCTGGAAGCTGACAAACCAAGAACGGATCAAACCATCTGATGATTTTGATACTCACCGAGTTTGTTTTTGATTCGGGTCGCGTGATGCAAAATCAGCCGCTTTTAAGGCTGAATATATCGTTCACTACTGGCTGGATACGCTGCACCAGTTCTGGTGCTTCGATATCCATCACCTGCTCCAATACCCACCGGTCATCACTGAGCGACATAATGTCCGCCACATTTTTCGCCAGATAACGTAAGAAATCATAGGCCGGACCGTCTCCATCAAAGCCGCATTCGGCATAATTGGCCAACCGCCCGTTAAGTTTGTCGATAAACTCCGCTTTGTAATCACCGGCTCCCAACAGGTCAATTTGATTACTTTCAATTGTTACCGCAATTTCTTTTGCGATACCATTAATCAAAGACCCACGTTCTTCTTCGCTCAGTTTGCCATAAATCATTCTGTCGGTGATGTGCAGCATAAAAATACAAAACTCAGCAATCACATCAATGGCCTGGGAGTCTTCACGAAAACGGAAATTTTTCTTCTCCATGCGCATGAAGGCCTCCTTTGCCAACTTCCAGATATTAATGGCTGCCACGCTGCACAGGTTTTCCAGTGTCTTGGCTCGTTGTGAACCTTCACGGTTTCTCTCTGAGCGTGTCGAACGATGCCAACGGGTTTTAAGACGAACAGCCATATTTTTCTCCCATCAAACGTACACACAGTGTAATTCCGGGAACCCATTTCAGGCATACCCAATATGAGCTTAGCAGCACATTTAATCTGCATACACAGTGTCTTTATTGTCGCAAAACACCTTATTATTGAGTGGTTTTCAGCATCCCACAGACTCGTTAGACTGCCCTTGAGCTGGCCCATGTTTGATTTGAAAACATTCACTGAATCTGCACAGAAAAACTGCCATATTTCTGAAATCCCAGCCATGCTGACCATCTTGGAGCACACTTATGAATGACACAGATTTTGACTTACAAAGCGGTATAGCGGCATTCGAAGCCAAAGATTTTACCAGTGCCCTCCGCCTGCTTTCACCACTGGCCGATGACGGCATCGCCGAAGCACAATACCGCATGGGCATGATGTTTCAAAATGGTCTGGGACGTGTAAAAAATGGTGAACAAGGCGTTCGATGGATGCGCGCTGCCGCAAACCAGGGGCACGCCTACGCACAGCACGGGTTGGGAGTAATGTACCTATACGGCGAGGGAGTGGAAAAAAATGAAGCCTCCGCACTGGAATGGTTCCACCGTGCTGCCGGACAAGGGCTGCCCGGCGCACAGATGACTCTTGGTATGATGTACGAAAACGGTCAGGGCGTGGAAAAAAATGAGGTCGAGGCACGCCGCTGGTATAACCTAGCCGATGAAAACAGTTAACCTAAATTAATCAGCGGATCACGCTACTTACTTTCCCACGTAGAAAAATTACTATCGTTCCTGGCCTCACCATCCGCGTAACCCGCTTCATAGGCATCGTTCACGCGCTGCTCTTCTACCTTCGGGTTTTGCAAAAAGCCACTGGCCCAACCGACAATATATTCACGGGAAACGTTGGCTTTTTCCATTTTTTCAATAGCGGCATAATAATCTTCATTCATCGTATCTTTTCTCCCCCATCAATCAATCTCAGAATTACAGAAAATTAGACTATACTAATAATACTTCAATGAGGCAGTATTGCAATTTATTTTTACGCTCAGCAGGACAAGCCTGCACCGCCCACACCGACTTACAAAAATTACACTTTACCCCGACCTACGCGCATATTCGGCACATAATATCTGAGATAACTGTACCGACACAGTTTAGGCATAAAATTCAGCTTCCACAGAACACATCGATAACACCTTGTTAATCAATGAGATAAATATCCACGCACTGTTACACCTCATAACCATTCTCGACACTGTTAAAGAACGCGCATGAAATAACTTCCCTGTTTTCATGCGAAGGCGCAATATCGCAATATCGTCCTTCGTGGTGTAACCTCTGCTGCTGATTTTTCACAGCACAATATCCGCACAAACACAGGACACCACTCAATGAGCAACCCCGACATCCAGGCCATCAAAACCTACCTGCTGGACCTGCAAGACCGCATCTGTGCCGGTATCACCGAGGAAGATGGCAGCGCCCGTTTTTTTGAAGACAATTGGGAGCGTGAAACCGGCGGCGGTGGCGGTCGCACCCGGGTACTCACTGATGGCGCGGTGTTCGAACAGGCCGGGGTCAATTTTTCGCATGTATCCGGGGGCAGTCTACCCGCTTCGGCCACAGCCCATCGCCCCGAATTGGCAGGACGCACCTTTGAGGCGATGGGTGTATCGCTGGTGATTCACCCCAAAAACCCCTATGCGCCAACATCGCACGCCAATGTGCGTTTTTTCGTCGCGGAAAAAGAAGGCGAAGATCCTATCTGGTGGTTCGGTGGTGGCTTCGACCTTACGCCTTATTATCCGTTTGAAGAAGACGTGCTGCACTGGCATCAGGTATCCAAAAAAGCCTGCGATCCCTTCGGTGACAATGTGTATGACCGTTACAAAAAATGGTGTGACGAATACTTCTTCCTCAAACATCGCGGCGAGACTCGTGGTGTAGGCGGGCTGTTTTTTGATGACCTTAACGAAGGTGGATTCGAACACTGTTTCAAGTTTATGCAGAGCGTGGGGGATCATTATTTAGAAGCCTACCGGCCCATCGTCACCCGTCGCAAGAATACCGAATACGGCGAACAAGAGCGTGATTTCCAGCTGTACCGTCGTGGTCGCTACGTGGAATACAACCTGGTTTATGATCGTGGAACGCTGTTTGGCTTGCAGACTGGCGGTCGCACCGAATCCATCCTCATGTCACTACCACCACTGGTAAAATGGCGTTACGACTGGAAGCCGGAGGCAGGCAGCCCCGAAGCGAAACTCTACGAGGGTTTTCTGCATCCACGCAACTGGCTGGAGGAACTGGCCTGAGCAAACGCGCCCAATCATCGCACAGACAGGACAACCGCCTGCGCATCATCGGCGGCCAATGGCGTGGTCGCAAGCTGGCTTTCCCCAATATCGAAGGCCTGCGCCCTACCCCAGACCGGGTACGCGAAACCCTGTTCAACTGGTTGCAACATGACATCATTGGTGCTCACTGCCTGGATCTGTTTGCTGGCAGCGGCGCATTAGGGCTGGAAGCCCTTTCACGGGGTGCCGCCCGCACTGTGCTGGTGGAAAAATCGGCCACGGCTACACAACAATTGGAAGCGCACCTGCGCACCCTGTCCTGCGATCATGCCACAATCGTGCATCTCTCCGCAGAACAGTTTTTGCAACGCGGTCCCGGTGACGCTCGTTACGACGTGGTATTTCTTGATCCGCCCTTCGGCAAGGGGCTTATGGCCACCTGCACACAATTATTGGAAGAAAAAAACTGGCTCACACCTGATGCGCGCATTTACCTGGAAAATGAGCACAACTTGCCCGTCACGGATATTCCCTCCCATTGGCACATTGATCGGAAAAAAACCGCTGGGCAAATCACCTATCGACTGGCCACCCGTCAGGCGTAAATTCATGCGACAATCGCCATATGCCTGCTTCTATAACAAATAAGGCCATCTATCCCGGCACCTTCGACCCCATCACCCATGGCCATTCCGATCTGGTCAAACGCGCTACCCGCTTGTTTGACCGAGTCATCGTGGCCTTGGCTGCCAACCCCGGCAAACAGCCGACATTCACCCTGGAGGAGCGCTTGGAACTGACACACATAGCATTGGAGAAATACGACAATGTGGAAATCTGTTCCTTTGATGGTCTGTTGGTGGAATTCGCCCGAACAAAACAGGCGCGGATCATTCTGCGCGGCCTGCGCGCTGTGTCTGATTTTGATCATGAACTCCAGCTGGCAGGCATGAACCGAAAGCTCGCACCTGATATAGAAACGCTGTTTCTGACACCTGCCGAGCAATATTCCCATATTTCTTCAAGCCTGGTACGGGAAATTGCCACTTTAGGCGGTGATGTTACTCCCTTCGTCCATGAAAAAATCAGGGATGAACTCACGCGTAAATTGCGGTAAAATCCTTAGACTAAATACTTCTAACATCCAACACTGTTATGTGAGTTTTCCAATATGGCTTTGATTATTACTGATGAATGCATCAACTGCGATGTGTGCGAACCCGAATGCCCCAATGGGGCCATCACCCAGGGCGAAGAAATCTACGAGATCGACCCGGATTTATGCACTGAATGTGTCGGCCACTACGAGACCTCGCAATGCGTAGATGTCTGTCCGGTAGACTGCATTCCACTGGACCCTGCCCACGAAGAATCCCAAGATGAGCTGCGCGTCAAATATGAACACCTGATGGCTCAAAGTGCCTGACACAACCAGCTCGTTATGCCGCATGTCCCCCTTTTGTTCCCGGCAATAGACCCGATCTTTCCACTATTATCGGAACTTGCGCAGCCCCAGCCAATTGGGTAGACTCGGGGCTGATTTTTACACTAAACCTCCTGTGTGGGGGAGGGGTTCTGAGGAGAATTTTTGATGGATATCATCGTACCGATTGCTGTGTTTTTGCTCATTCTCGTCTCTACCACCATGCTGGGTGGTATGGGGTGTGATGCGGCAGCTAAAGCCCGCAAGCAATAAAATAAATACGGGGCTCTTAGCCCCGAATGCAAAAAAGCCCGGATTCCCCGGGCTTTTTTGTGTGGTTTCTGCTGTGAGCTCATAAAAAATGTCGGCGCTCAGCATTAACAAAAAGTCACTGCCTTACTTAAGCACGCTACGTGTATCCTGCTCTTCTACATAACACAGTTGTATTCTATGCAAACGTCACATCAACCCGAAAAACTGTCTATCCCTACAGAGGATGACACCTACCTTGTTAAATACCTGATGGTATCCGCACTCTGCCTGTTCATCGGTACGGTACATGGCGTACTACAGGTTATCCGTCCGATACGCGCATGGCTGGACAGCATCGGCAGCCCTTACGGCGGCCCTGGTCACCTCATCGACCCTCTAGCTCATGCTCACATCAACGTCATCGGTGGTGTTGTCATTTTTCTCATGGGTGCCTCGTATTATCTGTTACCCAGAATGGGAGGAGTCCGCCTCTATTCTCAGCGACTGGTGCAACATACTCTTTGGTGGACCGGCCTCGGCATTGCCGGTTTTTACACCACCCTGATGACCTTTGGCATTCTTGAGGGCATCGCCCTGCTGGAAGACCCTGATTCAGTAGACGACATCCACCGCTTTTACGGCCCCACTATTGCCTCCGTCTCCACCATTATGGGCATTGGTTTCTGGCTCTACTTTGCCAATGTCTTTTTGACTTTCCGCAAAATTCGCAAGTTGAGCTCCGTGAAACCATCATGATCCTGGAATGCGGCTGCCCTGGCGAATATCCCGATTGGCACAAACAGGACATTAACCTGGCTCACCACGCCGCACACGCCCTACCCATCGCCAGCTTCCTACACATGCCGTTGTCGTATGAAACTTACAAGCAACGCCAGCAAAACGAGATTGAGCAACTGGAATTACGCGAACGCTGGCCGGGTTTTGCATTAACGCGCACTGGCTGGCTGCGCGGAAAAATGATTCGATTGCTAGAGAAGGGCGAGTCGCCTTCACGCCATTTTTTACACCTACCTGCTGATTTTCAATTGCAGGGGTTTTTACACGAGGGCGGCATTGGTACCCTGCGCACAAGCGTACGTGAACAACAAATGCGGTTATTGGACAGCGGCCGCATGCCCAAAGAAATGTATTTGGCATATCTCACCTGCCCAACCTGCTGTGATAGCCGTGGCGGAGAACGCATTTTATTATTGCGACGCTGGCGCAGCAGCCGTCGCTTGGCAGAAAAGACCCGTCAATAAATTTTTTAAGGGTCACCAGCGCTATTGCACCGCCTGCTTTTGATTCAACGGAAAAAGCAACACCGTTTCGTCACCTTCATTATCGCCTTTCACTCGCCGCACATGGACTGACAGAGATTGTGTTGCAGGGTCATCCACTTTCACAGCACGGCGATACACGCCGGTATAGCCATCCTGGATTGCCTGTCGCCATTCTTCATTCTCGCCCACCCTCAACATCACCACAAGCCCCACACCGGGCTTGTATTTCCCAAGGCTGGCAACAACAATAAATTCATTCATGCCCACCCGCAAAGGACTAGGACGCGCTTCCACCCGAAAACCCAGATCCTGCCATTGTTGTGGGCCTAGAATGCCCGACTGCTCAGTGGAGCAGGCGGATAATAACCCCATAAATACGGTAATAAAAAACAGCTTCTTAAAACGGGGAATAAAAAAAACGGGCAGGCTTCGTTTCATTTTGAATCCGCCGGTGCAGCATGACGCTGAAGATAGTCCAGCACTTCGCTCAATTCATCTTTATTCAATGGTGTCGCCCCTTTGGTTATCATACGCATTTGCATTCGCTGCAAAATGGCAGGCCAGGCCTGTGCAGTGTGCGCATGAGGCTGCGGCGCATTATGACACCGAGCACATTTTGCCTGATAAAGCTTCGCTGATGCCGAGTCGGCATCAGGATACACCAATGGTTCGTTAGGGATCTCGCAGGCCGACAGCAACAAAGCCATTAAACCGAAGCAACTATTTGTCTGTAGATTTGGAGATCGGCTGTGCTGCATCTTTTTCACTGCTGACTTGATGACTGTCTGCGGGAGACTCTGCATTTTTTTCTTTGTCCGTATCCAAGCGGCCCGCCACTTTGGAGCCATAAAAATTCACCATAAAATAAACGAAAGTACCAAACACAGCAGTGTACAACAGCGCCGCACCAAATCCCCAATTTATCCATTCACGCTCATAACCCGGGCGATCTCCCCAAAAAGGAAAACTCAGACCCACTGCCACCAACATCACGGCAACAATGATACCGATAAACCAGCGTGGCACCGGTTGCTGTGACTCGGGAATTTTTTCCACCAATTCCCAATCCTCCAGGCCACGTTTGGCCCTGCGCTCTTCATCAGAGGCATAACCAAAATTATCTTCAGGCAATTCACCCCACTGGGTGTCTTTCAGGTCACCCGGGGGGGGCTTTTTTTCCACATCGTCAACTTTAGATGTACTTTCAGTCTTGTTCATTGGCAGCCCCACATCTGATACTCACATAAATATAACGTTTCCAGTCGTTTCAAAAAGCATTTTTCTACTTGGACAATGTATCTGGCACAACATTTTTTGCAACAAAATGTTGTACGCGAAAAACAGTATGCCAGCCATCCACTGTATTCACATGCACTAAAAACGTATGTAACCCAGGCGGCACATTAGGCTCGATACGCAGATTCACATCAATCCGCCCGGCACTGTCAAAACGCAGCACTTTTTCCGGTATCGAATAGTTGTTTTCTGACAGACCTTCAATGCGTAACGTTGCCTCAGTAGCACGATACAGCTTATTGGAAACCGCAATACGATAATCGCGAATCATTGAGCCGAATTGTTGATCGGCACGATACACCGCCAAATGATACCCGTCATACGACAGCAACCCCCAAATAAACATGCCTAGACCCAGTACGGAAAATGGCAAGGTCCAACGCATACGCAAAGAAATCGAAGCCAGGTTCCGTAAAGCAGAGGATTTTCCCGATGCGCCGCGCTCGAAAGACAACAAACCCGTTTCACCTTTTTTACCTTGCAGCTGATCACAGGCGTCAATACATTCACCGCAATTAATGCAACTGTCGTACATATCCGTATTACGCGGATCAAGCCCGATAAAACAGGCGGTACCACAATAGTTACATTTTTCACACTGGGAAGCGCGTGTATCATCATAGGCAATTTTCAGTGTCTGCTTGGTTTTGAAGCCATGCTGCCACACACGGTAAACGCACATAAAACGACACCAGAAATGACGAATGACACTCACATCAACCAGAATGAGTATCACAAAAATGGCATAAATATAATGTAATGAACTCGCCAGACGCTCATCGTCCCGGAAAGTCATAAAAGACCAGATGACCTCTGGCGGATAAAAATAAAGCAGTGGAATCAGAGCCAGCAACATGGACATCGCCAGCAGGATAAGTCCCAGCACAGTCCAGTTAAGCAAACGGTTTTTGCTGCCCGCCACCTTCATTTTTTCACCGGAGACGCTCATATCGGCACGTTTGCCAAGCAACCGGTAAGTCCATTCGTTAGCTATTTCTGACAGGGTATTTTGTGGGCAGGCCCAGCCACAAAAAGCGGTGCCCATGGTGGAATACAACATTACCATACCGCTAGCAAGCAACATCCACAAACCAAAAACCAGAAAAAAATCGGCCCACCAGACCTGATAACCCAGCACCACAAAAGCGCCTGCTACCAGATCAATACGCAACAACCCGCTCACCGGAATAATAATGGCAATGGCAATAAACAGAAATTGTGTCAATCGCCGCCGCCAGTGAAAACTGAAACCGGTATTGGCAGTTTCCACTCTAATGGGAATTTTACTCAGGGCATCGTCGTTGCTACTCATGGTCATATACTACCATTATGGGGCTGTTTATTCATTGAGCATGTTACTCGGAACTGACAATATTGTTGACTAAATTATCAAGATTTTGCACTGAGGAATCCAACGGGCTCAACGCCGCAAAGCGTTGCCGATAAGCTGTGGCCTGTTCAGCATTTCCGGCCTGTTCCGCCAATTCCCACAAGCGGCGCAATACCTCGACATGGTCCGGCCGTATACGCAACACCGACTCCAGTAACTGTTGCTCATTCAGCCCACGCGCCTCTGCCGCGGCACGATCCTGCAAAACCGCATCAGCCAATGCAAAACCCACCCAGCGATCCTTTGGGTTAGCTTGATAGGCCAGCGGCAACAACTGCTGGGCTTCTACAACGCTCTCAGACAACAAGGCCAACCAACTGCGATGCGCCAATTCTGTGGCAATATAAGCACGCTCGAATTGCGGGAAATTACTCTCACTGACACTGAGATGGCTGGCCGCCGCATCCAGTGGGAAACGAATGGATAATAACCACGACAGCATCTTGGAAAGATCCAGACTGCCATCGTAACGCGCCTCTGGCAGTTGATATTCAATCACAGGTGCCCACTCATCCTGCCGAGGCACGTCAAACTCAGGAATTTCTCCCCAATAACGCCCTAACCATGTCCACGGTCCTTCCCCCCCCGTTGCCGCCTCAACTTTCTCACCCGTCAGTCGTTGTACATTATTTAACAATTGCGCACTGCTGACACCGCCTTCATATACGCCGACCATCGCCAGTCGAAAAGCATCCACAAAAATAACCGCATCCGGGAATACGTCTTTGAAGGTCGCTAAAACCACTTGCAAGCTATTGATATCAAATTGATTCAGCGCCAGCCACTGCACAAAGATACCACCCGATGATAAACGTTTTTGTGCGCGTATAAATTGTTGGCGGGACAGTAACGCACTACGCCCCACCAAATCAGGATGAAACAGGTCGCCAACAATCACGTCATAATATTCAGCATCACTCAACAAAAAATGTCGGGCATCATCACGCACAATTTTTAGATGATCAGTAACGCCTCCATTAACCGGCCGAAATTCCTCTCGCGCAGCATTAATTGCGCCCAACGACAACTCAACGGCGGTGCGCTGCAACCCGGGAAATGCCAAAGAAGCCGATGCAGAGATCCCCGTCCCCAACCCCAAAAACAAAACCTGCCGTGGCTCAGGATGCAATAACAAGGGCAAACGTACCTGATTCTTTTGCACCTCGACAGCAGTGGGTTCGGACGAGGCATCCATACGTCGCATGTCAGCCAATAATTGTCGCTGACCATCCGGGCTGGCAACAACATGGGTGATAGAAATAGCATCTTCGTGCAGAGAAAGTGTTTTTGTCAGTGCGTAAGCTTGCGGCAATAAACGAGATACCGGCGGCATGTCCATCACTGTTATGCTCAGTAACCCCATCACAATGACCAACGCCCAGGCAGGCCGGGAAGCCCACCCCTGCGCCAGCACCAACCCTAAAACCAATAACAGCATTGCCCCCAGAACAATCGTGCTGCTGCTGCCAATGCTCGGAATAAAAACAAAACCGGCCAACAGCGTACCTAATGCGGCCCCCAACGAATTCGCACCATACAACCATACTCCGCTTTGATAACGGTTGCCCACACGCTCAGCCAGCAACGGCAACCAGGCACCCAGCACCAATGTAACAGGCAAGGTCAACACGACAATCGCCGAACCTTGCAGCCATAGCGCAGCAAGCAGAGAAGAAAAATGCTCTCGTTCAACCCAGGATGAGAGCACGGGCAACCACCACAAACTCAGCAAAGAAAAGCCACAGGCCACAACCGGCAACACACTGAACCAAAAATTTTTCGTCAGCAACCGAGCTAACAAACTACCAAAACCAATACCCAATAAAAACACAGCCAGAATAATCGCCAACACATATTCAGTGCGTAACATCACCATACCGAATAAACGCGCCCAGCCTATTTGCAGCAAGAGTGCGCCAGCTCCAATGCCCGCATAAACTAACAGCCATTTTGTGGGGGGGCGAATCACTGGGCTTGACGTTTCTTTTTTCTGTGCTGATTCAAATCGCCAGGACAATAAAAATAAAATTCCCGCGACCACAAAACTGACTAATGCGACAGTGCGTAGCGATGACAACCAGCCCAACATAGGCAACAGCCATAATGGCAACAATGCACCAAAGGCACCCCCAAGCGCATTGATCCCATAGATACTCCCCAGAGAAACCTTTGCGCCTTGTACCGCAGATAAAATTAATGGGAAACCAGCCCCCATAGCTATGGCGGGAATCATCAACACCAGTGTGACAATGAAAATTTGCAACGCAATCCAGCCAGAGTAGCTGGTATTACCTGCAATAATCGCAAATTGCGCGTCCACAATCTGGAATAGCGCAGGAAGCGCTAACGCTGTAACCGCCACAAACAATTCAATAAAGGCAAATAACCGTAAAGGACGGCTCGTTGAACGACTCCAATGGACACCTAAAAAACTGCCCGCGCCCAAACCAGCCATATAAGCGCTTACAGTAACAACGACACCGAATATGCTGACCCCGAATTGCAAGGACAACATGCGCGTCCAGAGAATTTCATAGGCTAGACTGGCAGCACCAGAGACCAAGTATAAACAAACAAGAATCAGGCCCAGCTTTCGTAATGCGGATACATTTTGCATTGAATGGCGGGCCTTGCGAGGGAATTGACGAGTAAAAACAGTTGCTGATGATAACGCCTAAAAAGGATAAAACCAGACGATGCCCACCACAGCATGCCCCAGCGCCAACGTCAAACTCAAACCAGCACACACCATGTGTGGGACAAATACACGTTTTCCATATACAACCATAGCAACACCAAGTGCCACCGTGGCAATAATCAGCAGCAACAACGGAATACCCATTAAAAACATAATCAGATGTTTGGTTTTCAACTCAATGGCAACCAGCTCACTTTTTGCTGACCTGTCATTTTCGAAAGCCTGCAACACCCCTGAGCTTTGTTGCTCGACTTTTTGTTCCACAGACTCATCCGCATAACCCGGCGCGGCCACACTCAACACCACCACTACAAACAAACAGAAAAATACTCTACTCATGCCCTGCATCTTTAACCTCTGACTTTTTAACCGCAAAATACCAATACAGTGCCGCCATGAGGACAAATGGGAAAAGAATGATAAGTAACAAAAAAATAAAAATTGCCCAGGGTGTATCAATAGTAACGTGTGCATACCGATAACTATCCACAGCATACACAGAGCACGTTGTTGCCAACAACATCAAAAATACGAACGAACTGAATACTTTACTCACTGCGCAATTCTCGCTGGTTTATGACTTAATTTATGTCTGCTACCGTGGCTGCGCAACGGAAGCCAAAAAAATCTGATGCGTAATAGGGCATTGAAAAATTCCGGTGATATACCGCTGTTGAAAACGGATCACTTTTCCACGAACCACCACGGCGCACTTTGTATACACCTTCCACAGCAACCAGATCTGCCACTTTCAGGGCACGGTCTTCCGCCGTCATCGCTTGTACTTTTTTTGGCTGGAATGCATCCACAGCAGCCACTGAGCCATCATAGGGTAGAAAATCACTTGCCGTCCATTCACTGACATTTCCCGCCATATCATAAACCCCGTATGGGCTCACACCGGTTTTATACGTCGTCACCTCGTTACTCGAACCAACGTGATAATAAGTATTCAGGCGGCTCGCATCCATTTGATTACCCCAAGGCCAGCGGCGACCGTCCGTACCACGCGCCGCTTTTTCCCACTCGGCCTCAGTGGGCAAACGCTTTTCTTTAAACCGGCAATAACTCACTGCGTCATACCATGTCACCATAGTAACAGGGTATTGCGTTTTCCCATCCGGGATGCTCCCGTCTTTCCAATCCAACGGTGGACGATACTTCGTGGCAACGACGAATTTCGCAAATTCTGCGTGTGTCACAGGATACTTGTCGATTTTATATTCTGGCAAAAATACCGTGTGTTGCGGGCGATTAAACTTATCGGAACGCTCTGAATCTGTACCCATCAAAAAATCACCCGCCGGAATAGTCACCATAGCATCCAGTTCCTGCCATTGCTCCGCAGTTAATAAGGCCTCTAGTTCATTCCATTGGTAAACTTTTTGGGCTCTCTTTTGTGACTCATGAATACGATGCCGGGTAATATCTTCTCCTGCTGCGCGTATATGGTCTTTCATATCCGCCAGATCATAGGTTGCCCGATCCCTCATGTCAGCCATACGGTTTGCCCCCAGATCAACCACATGCAGCACACCAAATATCACCGCTGCCGAAATACAGGTAATCAGAGTTGCCGCCAAATAACGTTTACGTTTTTCGCGCTCACCGGCACTCATATTTGATTGATACTGCGGCACCATACCCAAATCTCATTTAGCCTTGGTGGCCGCCTTCTCAGCAAGCTTTGCCTGATCCTTCATTGTTTCAGATGATGCTTCGCCATCAGAAACATGTACCGCCTTTTTCCACCCATAGACTCGCTTGTTCATAATTTCACCAAGGACACCACCAATCATCGAGGCCTCCATGGCCAGTATGACAAAAAAACCCCACCAGCCCAGCGGCATTAATGCCGCGCCCTGTGGCACACCAGAATATTCAACGGTTTGATAATACGCCGCGAAGCGCACAATAAGTGGTGGAAATATGGAAATCCATTTGCCGCCCAGTCCGTAGACATATGACACTGAGATACCTACCAACACGGGCAAAATAAACAACTGCAAGAACCAGAAAAAATTAAAGGTATCCAGCCCCCAAAATAACTCGATGCGAACACCCAGCGCCCAATCGCCCAAAAAATTCACTAGGCAACCGACAAATATCGCCAACCACAAAGAAAGCCAGCGTATCCGAAATATCATTGCTGATATTCCTTGCCTGTCAGTTTTTCGTAAGCTGCTTTTTTTGTTTCTTCCAGATACCAGTCTTCCACTTTTAAACTGGCAATATAACCGGCCAACATTCTGCGATCAGCTTCCGGAATGCCTGCAAACGATGGCATCTGAAAACGCTGTTTCAATCGTGAAGGCACTATAGACTGCGGGTCTTCCGCAGAAAAATAGTGGTACAACCATTCTTCATCACGTAATGAGCCCATGCCATCCAGCGAAGGCGCAGGAACAGCCTGCATGATATTGCGCAAGCCTCCCAACAAATGGCAATCACGGCACTTATATTTACGATAAAGCACCGAAGCTTTGGCGGCAAACTCTGGCGGTGCAGTACTGTAAAACGGAATGCCCGGGTCTTTTTCTTCATCCTGAGAAACCATCCAGCCCTTCACCGTCATCACCACCACGACGAAACCAATTATGCCAACCAGGATACCTTTTTCACCTTTCTTCATTATGAGGCACGCTGTTTGCGCTCGGCAGCCTCTTTTTCCAGGTACACCTTACGCAATGCTTCCTGCTCCTTGTTCACCTTCATTGCCTTTTCAAATTCCTCAGGAGCCATTTTGTCTTTGTCATTTTCATCAAAAACGACATACTTTATATCTTCGTCAAATTGATCATTATGCGCAGCCCAACGCACCCAATAAATCGCCGTTAACACGATAGCTGCACCTGCAACCAACCAAAAATAAATGGTCCAACCATCTTCAAATGAATTAAAAAAATCTGCCATCACCATTCCTCCTAAAACAAATACCCATGAAGCATTTGTGTCGCACCGAAAACCACAGCGGCCACAATACCCAACAGAATCCAGACAAACATAATTTTTTCGCCTGTTTTAAGGTTCTCTTTTTTCCCCATTGTCATAAACATAAAAACAAAAATGGTAAATACAACGATAGAAGCTATCAGAAAATAAAAAATCCCAACACTAAATTCTTGCGACTTCATCCCTTCGATGCTGGTGTCGATTCCAAATGGGCCAGAAGCTTCTTCTACTGACAAATTCAGATACGGAAGATTCAATGAATATACAGCGGCAATCATACTGCCAATGACATGCTGCACCACTTCAGAAACCATCACTATTAACCTGCACAAGACCGCAAAGAAACATGAAGAAATGCTCACCGTGAAAACAGCCACTTTACCATGAGTGCACACTTCACAGCCAATAAAACCTGGGGCTAACGCTGAAACAACAAGTCAAAATATCAAAAAAAACATACTGTTAAAAACACTATAAAAAAAGGCCACACCGGATAAGGATGTGGCCTTTTTTATCATCTCAAAACAAATCAGATGAGCATCAAATCAACCGTAGTCGCCAATACCGGGTTTGTCCTGATCCGTCTTATCAACATAAAAGCTGTAAATGAATGGTGCGGTATAAACCAGCAGAATCCAAATAAGCATCGCCAATGGGCCATTATCTAAATCAATCATAACAAAGTCTCCTGTTGTCTCTTTTAGTGGCCGTGATGACTGGGTTCCCAATCGTAATCAGGCAAGCGTTTTACAACAATCATCACACCTAGACAGAAAAAGATGATAAAAAAAACATCAATGGTATAACCCTTATCCCACCAAGGCTGAATACGCTCTACGGTACCATCGGGTTTCAGGTTACCCTCAAAATTGGCTAGAACGACATGATCACCCAGCACTGTATACTCACGTAAATCTGACCCATTGCGCTGTAATTCAATGACAGCATCTCTGATCAGACGTAAATCATCCATTTCCAACGGGTGACGCTCCTGTTCAGATGCCCATTTGGAACCACCCGCTTTCACCTGATTAACGATGTATTCCATCGCTTCTGCATCACTTTTACCCTGAATCGCCGGGGAATCCATCAAAGCGATGTATTCTTCATAGATCGCCGCAGTAGGACGTTGCCCCCACAGCGGAAAGGTAATCATAAACGCAGTTATAATGGTCAGTATCAGAATACCAATGATAGGTGGCGGCAAACGATTATTATCCTCTTTAATACCACCCAGACTCTCGCCTTCCCAAACAGCTTTTGCTGCATCGTTCTGATCATCCGTACACAGGGTGTGCAGTGGGTTATCAAATTTCCAAGCCATATCTACTCCCCTTTTATTTCAGATTCAGAACAAAGTCAATCAATGCACGGGCTTCACTGTCAGCGGCCGGCAGAGGGACTTCAGGTGGATAAATTGACTCTCCATTCGCATAAGCCGTGTAGGCTGCACGCCAACCATCGTAGTCAATAACATTACCGCTGGCATCCTTCTCGCCCCACAAATAATCATAACGAGGCATGATGGAATGCGACTGAACCAGACGAGGATTAAAGAAATGCATCACCATCCATTCGCGTGAAGAGTTACGAGACCCCACATGCGTCAAATCAGGTGCCTTACGGTCGGAACCAAACGCCGTTGGTGATTCACCGTTAAAGTCACCCAACATAGGCGGCGCACCAAAATACTGCCAGTCCTGAGTTTGCTCAGGCAACAAGGTATGACACCACCAGCAACCTTCACGAACAAACATGATTTTGCCCTTACCTACAAGCAGTCGTTGCGAATCACTGGCTTTTGACAGTGTTGCCTCTGGCAACCAACCACGGGTCGCTGTTACGTTCTCGATGTATGGAATCATCACCCCACCTTCGATGACTTCCCGCACAATAAACACTGCACCCTGATCTTCAGAGGCTTCATTAATCCGCCCCTTTGATTCGCTCACAGCAGCTGGCACCGTACCCAGAATCCGCGGATGGCGAATACCATTGGGAAACGGAACATCTTTCTCATACACAAAGGCACGGGTTGACTCGATAGCAGCACCCGTTTTCGGATCCTGGTTTATCTGAACCGTAATCGGCTTGCCCCAACCCTGGAGGAAGGGGTCTTCATAACTGAAGCCACCCACTCGACCAAAGGACAGCTGACGATCCATCGCGATGGACGTTGCGGACACATTCTGAATATCCACTGCCGGCATATACAACGTAATGAACATCGATGTGCCGAACGCCAAACCGAACATTCGGGAACCGATTTTATATTCTCTAAAAGCCACGGTAATTACCTCCCCTTATTATTCTATTAACGTTCGTAGGCCAGTTCATGTGGTAAACGTCCTGCAGGAATCACCGTACCCACACGAGCCGTCATATACATGTTGTATAACCATACGCAGTTTCCGAGGAACACCATGGTGCCACCCACCCAACGTGCAATCATATAAGGGTGTTCGGCAATCACGACATCAATGTAAGGCACTTCGTAGATTTTACCTGCGCCCTGAATCAAGCCTGCTATCGTCATTGATACCCAATAAGTGGTAAAGCCTATCAACAACATCCAGAAGTGGAAATTGGCCAGCCCCAGAGAGTACAACTTACGACGCAACAGCGTTTGCAAGCCGTAGTACACAGCAGCCGCTTCCAGGAAGGTGGAGAAGCCTAACAATGCCAAGTGGGCGTGCGCCACGATCCAGCCGGTGCCATGGATATACCAGTTAATGGCTCGCGTTTGCTGGAAACCACCCTGCATATTCAGTGGAATCGCCATCAACACACCGGTAATGGTGAACTTGATTTCAATGTTCTCCACGAACATACGCCACTTGCCCGTCATGGTGAGCAGCAAGTTGGAGACAAAAGCAATAGCCGGCACCAGAATCAGCACGCCTTCTACCGAAGCAAAAGACTTTAGCCATTCAGGCAGAGGAGCAGACATCAAGTGGTGAGCGGCCGGTGTGGAGTAGAACACCACAACAGACCAAAAATGCAAGTGACCAATACGGTGAGAATACAACGGGTTACCCGTCACCTTCGGTACAACATAGTACGAAATAGCCGCAGCAACCGGGGTAATCCACAAACCCAGCACATTATGCGCAAACCACCAAGTCAGATATGCCTCCGTCAACCCTGTTAACTGGAAGAACTCAGGCGAATTACCCACTGTGAACACGATGATAACCATGAAAGTGGCAGCACCAAAGAACCAGTTAGTAGTGTAGATACCCTGAGTACGACGGGTCTTGATGGTCATTAATACGTTAATGCACAACGGAACCAAAAGGCCCAAAACAACGACAACATCAATAAAAAAGGGCAAATCGGAATATTCACGACCTGAAGTTACGCCCATCCACAACAGGAACAAGCCTAATGAAAGACCAACATTCCACAAGAAGCAGTTCCAGACACCCAGCTTTTCAGACCAGAGTTTGGTATTACCCAAAGCTGGAGTGATGTACATCATCGCCATAGCAAAAGCCATGGATATCCAGCCAAGAATAACAGCCAGAACATGCACTTGGCGCATGTGGCCAAATGATAAAATCTCGCTACCCATGACAAAGTCAGGAAACGCGAGCTTGGCAGCATTAAAGGAACCTAAACCGGTCCCAATTACAAACCAAATAATCGACGAATAACCGAAGTAAATCGCGGCTGATCCAGCCGGGATATCTTCCGCTTTCGCAAACAGGTATTTAAACATCTTTACCCTCCCAGGTTATTTTTTGAATCAACCAAAATTTACTTTTTACTGCGTGGCATCAGCAAAAACCAGCTGAACCACATAAAACTAAGCGCTAATAAAATCCCCATCATTCCTGCAAAGGTAGCCATGTCAACCCCTCCCTAAATTTATTAAATCAAGAATTATTCAGAATAAAAAAGACCGACTATGCCTTGGATTCAATTTCCAAATGGCGGTCAACAGCAACCTTGAGGATAATGAAAAAGGCAACGCCAAAGACAATCATCGCCCAGTCGATAAATCCTGTGAATGTACTAGGATCATAAGCCTGACTACCCCAGCCACCCCAGTCGTCAAACTGACCACGACCAAGAAAGCACATGAGCGCGGCACCAAACACACTGCCATTGCCCATCCCCGTTAGCATTCCCCCAACAAGAGAAAGCATTAGTGGATTTTTCATCCCTCACCTCCTGAAATAACCAACATTACATTTTGTTTTTAGTTTAGAGCCCGGTGGAGACAGAAAAATACAATGAGGCATCATCATTATTCACCTCGTAGCGCCCCGCGCTCTTGACCTAATTTTTTTTGGGAAGTCCCCCCTCCCTAACATTCACCCGCAATAATAACCGGAGAATCATGACGAAAGAGAGTGTCACATGTTATAGCAAGGGTCAAGCCTTCGCCGGGGAAAAACGGGATGGCTTTTTGCGGGCGACAAGATTTTGACAATTTATAGACAAATCAAACAAATACCCAAGCTAACCAGTATGAAAATGTAAGTTTCTGTGCGGCTTATATTTTCTGTTAGACTACCGACTTTCGATACAGCTTTGATCTGAAATTATACTCAAATGAAAGAAATAATCATCCTCGCTTCTGTGGCTGTAAGCTCTATTTTTATTCTCGGCTATTCCATCCACATGCTGATCGGCGGACTGGTTTCAAAAATGACCGAACAATGGATTATCGCGGGGGCTTGC
>Ga0256830_1000244_pt1 | contig 47532 bp, 44 predicted proteins | sample 128326metaG_FD_190537 | JGI IMG/M metagenome (GOLD analysis project Ga0256830, IMG submission 190537) | Hydrothermal vent microbial communities from Lau Basin, Pacific Ocean - 128-326 | ecosystem: Environmental > Aquatic > Marine > Hydrothermal vents | place: Pacific Ocean: Lau Basin | collected...
TCGGTCGGTACACGCCGGGTTGGCTCGTCGTCGCGGGCCTGTTCGCCGCAGGATGGTGGGTCATCGTCCGCGCCCCCGAGGGTCTCCCCACCGCGGGTAGCCCCTAGGCAGTCGCTCCGAACGTCTCCATCCACGCCGCGTGTCACGGCCGCCGGGGGAACCAGGAGGCCGGCTCCTCCGGCGTCGAGCTCACCGTTCGGTCCCCGGTCCCTGGCCGTCGGCACCGGGGAAGGCGAGGGTGCGCCACGCTTCGTAGACGACGATGGCGACGGCGTTGGAGAGGTTGAGGCTGCGGACGTCGGGCACCATCGGGATCGACACCACCCCGTCGACCCACGACGCTCCGAGGACCTCCTCGGGGAGTCCGACCGACTCGGGCCCGAACAGGAGGGCATCTCCGGGGCGGTAGTCGACGTCGCAGTACCGCAGGGTTCCCTGCTTGGAGACCGCCCAGACACGTTCCGGTGAGGTGGAGGCGAGCCAGCTTCCGAGGTCGGGATGGACCCGGACGGTGGCGCGATCCCGGTAGTCCATCCCCGCTCGACGGAGCCGGGCGTCGGAGAGCTCGAACCCCAACGGCTCGATGAGATGGACACTGGCGCCGGTGTTCGCCGCCAGCCTCATGACGTTGCCCGTGTTCGGTGGGATCTCCGGGCGGTAGAGGACGATGTCGGGGGGATGCGACATCGGCTCAGAACAGGCGAAGCTCGCCGGAGTCGACCTCTTGGAGGCCCTCGTAGTCCACTTCCACGGCGGCGATCCCTCGGGCGGCAGCCAGGGTTCTGGCCTGGGGGGTGATCTGTTGGGCGGCGAAGATGCCCCGGACGGGCCGCAGACGCGGGTCGAGGGAGAGCCGCTCCAGGTAGCGGGCGAGCTGCTCCACCCCGTCGATCTCGCCGCGACGTTTCACCTCGATCGCCACCGTGCCTCCGTGGGGGTCGGCGCACAGCAGGTCGACCGGGCCGATGTCGGTGGGGTACTCCCGTCGGATGAGGGTGAGGCCGTCCTCCAACACCCAGGGTCGGTCGGCGAGGAGCTGCTGGAGGTTCGCTTCGACGCCGTCCTTTTGGAGCCCCGGGTCGATGCCCAGTTCGAACGTCGAGTCGTGGATGACGTCGTGGAGGGTGATGACGAGGCGTTCCCCCTTCGGGTTGGTCACCACCCAGGTTCCGTCCCCTTCTTCGAGGAGGTTGGGGGCGTTCATCCAGTTGAGGGGCTTGTACGCTCCGCCGTCGGCGTGGACTGCCACGCAGCCGTCGGCTTTCACCATGATGAGGCGCCGGGCCCGCGGGAGGTGGGCGGTGAGTCGACCCTGGTAATCGACGGTGCATTCGGCGACGACGATCCTCATGGACGCAAAGGGTACCGGCGGTCGGCCCGCCCGTGAGATCCCGGTCCTAGGGCTCCGACCGGCCCCCCATCTCCATCCCGTCCATGTCCCCCATGCCCGACCCGCCGTCCGTGAAACGTTCGATGGGCACCGACCGCAGATCGGTCCAGGACAGAGGTTCGGTCCCCAGCTCCGCCGCCGCGGCGGAGGCTCGGGCGGGGTCGGCGAACGCCACGATGCCGTAGCCCATCGGCGTGCGCGAGTCGCCGGTGATCACATACCAGGCTTGCGAGGCCGGGATCCACTCCTCGGTGTCGACGTCGTGCACCCACACGTCGGCGGTGTCGAGCTCTGCGTGTTCGGTGCCGTAGGTCAACAGCCCTCCGAGGTCGTCGAAGACCCGTTCGGTGCCGTCGGCCAGACGGTAGGCGGCGGCGTAGCGCACCTCGCTGATGATCATGCCGCACTGCATGCACAGGTCGCGGCCGTAGGCGATCTCGGGCGGTCCACCTTCGGCGGTGTCGGGGGTGCAGGCCACGGTCGCCAGGGCGAGGGCCACCAGGAGGATCGTGATCCTGGTCATCACAGGTCCTGTCGGGTCCGGAACCGGAACCAGGCGATGGAGACGGGGGCTGCGACCCAGACGAGCAGGATCGTGACGATGACGGGGACGAGGGCCGATCCGAGGGCGTCGGCAGCGTAGGTCCCGGCGGGTCCGAGGATGTCGAAGGAGTCGGCGAAACTCGCCAGGGCGGCGAGGCGGAACGCCTCGACCGGGTTGGCGACCGTCGAGAAGAAGAGGGCGGAGACCGAGAGGCGGGTGGCGACGGCCGTGCCCATCAGGCCGAGGTCACCGAGGAACACGAGGAGGAGCCATACGAACACCGCCGATCCCAGGGCCGCCGCGGCCCGCCGGGCCAGAGTGCTGATCAGCATGCCGAGGCCGACCATGGCGAGGAGCAGCGCCCATGCCAGCAGGGTGATGCGCACGAAGGATCCCGCTTCGCCGCTGCCGCTCCTGAGGGCGGTCAAGATCCCGGCCGCCCCGAACCCGGCGAAGGAAGCGGCCGTCAACGCGGCGCTCGTTCCCAGGTAGAGGCCCCAGAACGCCTCGGTGCGGTTGACCGGATGGCTGAGCAGGAACCGCAGGGCGCCGCTTTCGCGTTGGAAGGCGATGGTCTGGGCGCCGAGGGTGAGTCCCATCAGGGGGATGATGATCTGGGTGAGCGTGACGAGGGAGGCGGCCGTTCGCCCGTAGCTGGCCGACCCGGCGATCCGGGATCCGGGGAGGGCGGCGATCGCCAGGACGGCGGCGAGTCCGGCGAACGCCGCCGTCCACATCCAGAACCAGCGGCTATGGATCGCGTCCCGGAGCTCCTTTCGGGCGATGGCCGCGACGGAACTCCGCTGGGCCCGCTCGGGAAGATCGAGGGACCTCCCGTTCCGGGGCAGGGCTTCGGTGGTCATGTCCACACCTCCAGGTCTTCGATCTCCAAACCGGCCCGGTGCAGAGCGTTGAGGGCCTGGCCTTTCCTCTGGGCCGACACTTCGACCAGGATCCCCGCGGCGTTGGCCCGGGCGGTGAACCCGGCCGTCTCGAGCGCCTCGAGCGCCCGGGTGTTGTGGCCGCCACGAAGCGTGACGTGGAGCCACACCTTGAGACCGAGCCGTTCGGCGAGTTCGCCGGGTGCGCATTCGGTCACGATGCGCCCGTCCTCCATCGCCACCACCCGGTCCACCAGCATCCCCATCTCCTCCATGTGATGGGTGGTGAGCAGGATCGTCCGGCCCTGGAGGCGAAGGTGCTCGAACAGCTCGATCGCCTCTTCTCGGCTGTGAGCGTCGAGGTTGGATGTCGGTTCGTCGAGGAGCAGCACCGGCGGGTCGGAGAGCAGCGCCGCGGCCAGGGCGAGGCGCTGTTTCAGTCCTCCGGACAGCTCTGCGACCCGCTTCGACCGATGTTCGTCCAGGCGGAACGACCCGATCAGTTCCCGCACCCGGTCGGTGGGGACGCCCCGCAGGGCCGCCGAGTAGTCGAGGACGTCGGTGACCGCCATGTCGTCGTAGAAGGAGAGTTCCTGGGCCACGTACCCGATCCGATTCCTCACGGCCTTGCCGCGGGTGCGGGCGTCGAGCCCGTCGATCTCGATGGTGCCTTCGTAGTCGACGAGGCCGAGGATGCAGCGCACCACCGTCGTCTTGCCGGCACCGTTGGGGCCCCAGAGGGCCACCGCCTCGCCGGGGCGGACGTCGAGGGCGAACCGGTCGAGGACCGTGAGCGGGCCGTACCGTTTCGTCAAGTCGCGGATCCGGATCACGGGAGACTCCTTCTGTGTCGGGTGGAGAGGATCGTGGCCGTGGCCACGCCGAGCATCAGGGTCGACACGGCGAGCAGGTCACGTCCCGACCGTGTCGGCAGTGGCACGGGAGGGTCGGGGATGGCCGGAGGTTCGATGAGGGGGCGGTCGTCTTCGACTTTCGGCCTCGGCTTGATGACCGGGAAGGCCCGGGCGGCGAGGTCGAGCGCCCGCGAGGCGGGGGTGTCGGCGAAGAGCATGAGCTCGGGGTTGCGGTCGAGGAGGTAGTCGTAGAGGTCGTCGAGTCGGTAGGGGACGTCGCCGAAGCCGTCACCGTCGGCGTCGTATCCGGCGTAGTCGGACCAGTAGTTGCCGACGCCGTCGCGGGTCCAGGTGTTCCCGCTGAACTGTCCGCCCCCTTGGACCCCCACCTGGACGGTGTTGTCGAGGAACGTGTTGTTCCAGAACGTGTTCCCCCTCACCGACGGCAGGAACAGCACGCCGATCTGGTTGTAGGCGATGAGGTTGCCTTCGAAGGTCTGTTCGACGCTCCGCGGTGAGTTGTCGAGGAACACGCCGGCACGGTTGCCGACGAGGAGGTTGTCCTCGAGTCGGGAACCGTCCATGTCCTTCAGGCCGACCCCGTATCCGCTGGGTCCGTTGTTTCCCGAGATCAGGTTTCGGCGGAGACGCAGGCCGTCGCTGTACATGAGGAAGGCGCCGACGCTGTTGTCGATGAGGGCGTTCTCTTCGATGAGGGCCCGGTCCGAGTACATGAAATGCAGGCCGTAGCGGCCGTTGGACACGAGGTTGCCGCGGATGGTCACGTCGTCGGAGAACCACAGGACGAGGTCCCGGGCGCCGTCGACGACGTTCTGTTCCACCACGGTCCGATGGGACTCCCACATCCGGATGGCGTCGCCTCGGCGGGCGACGAACAGGTCTTTGCTCTGCACCGTGTTGCCGCGGATCTCCGAGTCGGGAGCCTGGTAGAGGAAGATGCCGAACAGGACGTCTTCGAGTCGGCTGTCGATCACCCGGACCCTGGGTGCCTTCACCGAGATCCCGGCGTGCTCCCGGTCGAGGGAGTCGCCGGAGTTACGGATGACGAGGCCTTCCAGGGTGACGTCGGGGGCGAGCACCGTGACCACCGTGCCCGTACCGGTGCCTTCGATGACGGCCTGGCCGGAGCCTCGCAGGGTGATGGCTTTGTCGATCGTGACATCACCTCGGTACGTGCCCGGCGGGAGGTCGATCACCGCTCCCGGCTCGGCGGCGTCGACTATGGCCTGCAGATCGTCGACGGGGGCCGCGACCCCGGTCCCGACGGATGAGGCCAGGGCCAAGACGAGGGCGAGGAGCGCCTTCATGATTCGGTCCTTCCGTGGAGCTGGTCGATCAGCGGCTTGTACGCCTTGCGGTGGTACCACAGGCCGGCGGCGACGAGGCCGGAGGCCACGACGGCGAGGACGAACCCGGGGCCGGGCAGGGCCAAGGTCTCGAACTGGGCGATCCGGGCCGGACCGAACACCGGCGGGGTGAACTCGCCGACGGCTCCGGCGAGCGGCGCCTTCGGATCGAGGCTGTGCCCGTACCTCCACAGCCAGTACTGGAGGTCGGCGACGAACATCAGGGGGAAGACGAGGGCGGGCAAGGTGAAGACCACGACCCAGCGGTTGTGGAACGCGAACGCGGCGATCAACAGCCCGGCCAGCACGACGAGGGCGATGATGGAGAGGGAGCGTTCCAGGACCGCCCCGTTTTCGAACGACGGCATCCCCACGTAGTGGTTGAGGCCTTCGAGGGTCTCGACGTCGCCTTCGAGCCGATTCAGATAGGCGCGCACCACCAGACCGTCGGGGAACTGGGGTGCTCGCAGTCGGAGGATCCAATAGGGCAGGAAGATCGAGACCACCAGGAAGAAGGCGGCCCCGCCGAACAACATCATCGGCCTGCGGTAGCGCTCGGCGTGGGCGGCCCGCTGTTCGGGAGGCACTCTGGGGCCGAGGATCCTGTCCCGAAGTGTCATGTTCGCCATGTCTCGTTCCGTCTCCTGAGGGGGGTGCCGCCCGGCCTCAGAGCCGGGCGGCACCCGTCGCGGTGTCCCGGTTACGGCTGGACCAGGAAGTACCCGGCCATCTCCAGGTGGAGTGCCGAGCAGAATTCGGTGCAGTAGAACGGGAACGTCCCGCTCTCGTTTGCGGTGAACTCGATGGTCGCCGTCTCGCCCGGCTCCAGACTCAACGTGATGTTGTAGCCCGGCAGGGCGAAGCCGTGGGTGGCGTCGAGGGACTGCTCGATGTTGGTGATGTGCCAGATGACACGGTCACCCTTCTTCACTTCCACCCGGTCCGGCGTGTAGCGGCTCCGCACCGCCGTCATGTAGACGTGCACCGTGTTGCCGTCCCGTTCGACCCGTTCGTTCCCGGGGACGGGAGCCTCCGGATCGACCTGCATCGTGGCGGGATCCCATCCGACCTCCGGGTAGATCTCGAAGGGCTTCAGCTTGTCCGCCTTGATGATCTGGGCGTAGTGCGGCTCGCCTAGCGCCATCGGCATGTCGTAGAGGAGCTGCATGCCGTTCGGGTCGGTGCCCGTCACGTCGACGGTCGGGTTGATCGGCTCCTTCGAGATGTCGATCAGCTGCAGGTTCTGGGGGAGCAGCGGACCGGGGGGAAGGAACCGGTCGATCGACCACTTGTTGAGGGACACCAGGTAGTTCCCGTCGGGGCTCACGGTGTCGCCTTCGGCGGCCGCGACGTGGCCTACGTTGTACTGGATCGGGATTCGTCCGACCAGCTTCCAGGCTTCGTCGCCTTCCTTGTACGGGGGCCCGAGGCTCCAGCGGGACACCACCGAATCCAAGAAGATCGACGTGTAGGCGTAGCCCTTGTCGTCGAACTGGGTGTGGAGCGGCCCGAGGCCGACCTCGATCTGGGCTTCCTTCACCGCGTCGAAGTCGAGCACCGGCACGCCGTAGCGGTCGGGCTCCCAGTTCTTGTCGGCGATCGCCTGCTGGATCTTGTCGAACGAGTAGATGGTGACGTGCGGGTCGAGCTTGCCCGACACCACCATGTACTCACCGCCCGGTGAGATGTCGATCCCGTGGGGGCTCTTCGGCTCCGGGATGAAGTAGAGCACGCCTGCATCGATCAGCTTGTCGAGCGGGATGACGGGGAACCCCTTCACGTCGATGGTTTCGCCCGCCTTGAACAGCTCTTCGGCCTTGCGGAGATTGATGACGTGCAGGTAGTCGTTCTCACCGGCCGAGACGCCCGCCTCGAAGTCGGCGCCGTCGACCGACTTGCCCTTCGCCAGCTCCACGTTGAAGGAGTTGCAGAACACCCAGCCTTCCGACACGTTCTTGCCGGCATCGCAGAGGTCCTGCCAGTAGGGCGGGAGCTCCAGGGCGAAGGACTGGGATTCGTCGATCCGGCCTTGCTCCCGGTCGAACTTCCAGAAGGTCACCATGCCCCGGTACTCGGCCTCGTACTCTTCGAGGGGTGCGTACTCCCACCCGAGGGGGTTGCCGTACTGGCCGCCTTCGATGACGTACTCGGTGTTGGGGGTGACCATCGTGCCGCCGTGGTCGACGATCGAGACCGGATTCTTGAGGATCTGTTTCGTCTCCCAGTCCCGCAGGTCGATGACCGCCACCCGGGCGTTGGCTTTGTCGTTGATGAAGAGGAACTGGCCGTCGTAGTCGCCGTTCGTCTCCGACAAGGCCGGATGGTGGGTGTCGCCCCAGCTGATCTGGTTGTCACCGACGTTCCCGGCTTCCAGGACCTTCATCTGTTCGATGTTGCCGTAGCCCCAGCCCTGCCACGGTTCAGGCGTGAACACGGCGATGTTCTTCAGGATCCGCATCGACGGGATGCCGATGGCGATCACCTGGCCGCTGTGGCCGCCCGACGCGAACATCACGTATTCGTCCCATTGGCCGCTGGGGACGTAGGTCTTGAGCGCCGCCTCCACCTGTTCGTCGGTGAGGCCCCGCTCGTTGATGATGTCGGTGTACGACCCCGCCGCTTCGCCGTCACCGGCCGTGCAGGCTCCGGCGACGAGGGCCAGCGCGGCCGTCAACGCGAAGAGCACCAACCAGCGGCGTTTCCGCCTGTGTGGTGCCGATCTCTCGGTCATCTCCTACCCTCCTTCGTATCGGTGCTCGGGTGGGTCGCCTCTGCCAGAGTTGTCCGCCCGAGCTCTGCCAGAAGGGCGGTCCGGGCGCGCGACCAGGGCACGTGCAAGGTGCACTGCTCCTCGTCGTCGCACGGGCCGCCCTTCAGGACGCAGGTGCCGGTGTCGGTCGGGCCTTCGATCGCTTCGATGAGCTCGAGTGCCGACACCGACGCCAGCGTCGCGGTCCTCGTGTACCCCCCGTTGCGGCCGGGTGCCGATGAGACCCATCCGGCCTTGACGAGGGGCGTCATGATCTGGGGGAGGTAGTGGATGCTGACGCCGATGCTGCGAGCGAGGTCCCGGCCGGGCACTTGGCGACCGTGGGGGAGGGTGGCCATCGCCTGGAGGGCCAGCTCGCAGCGTTTCGTCAGTTCCAGTCGCATACCCCTCCCGAATCGGTGAGTCGACGACTATGTGAATTCGTTCACAGCCTGCCCGGCCGGGGCCTGTCCAGGCAGGGCCGAAAGTCACGACGGGAGGAGTACCTCGGACCCAAGGGGATGGAACGAAGCGACCGGTGTCTCGCCGGTTCCCGAAGACGGCATGGCGCGACGGCGTCCCGGTGGAGGCGGAACGACGGGAGACGGGCCGCCACGGCGGCCCGTCTCCCGTGCGAGGAGCCTGGTCGGCTCGTGGATGGAAGGAGAGGTCAGCTCATCGAAGGGTGCGGATGTAGGCGACGATGTCGAAGAGGTCCTGGTCGGAGAGGGACGGGTTCCCACCCTTCGGAGGCATGTCGATCCCGGTCGTGTTGGCCGGATCGGAAGACGGGCGGCCCTTCTTGATGAACGCCACCAGATCGGGATCCGAGAGCCCGGCGACGAACTCGCTCTCGACGAGGTTCTTGCCGAGGCCTTCGATGCCTTTGGCGTCGGCGCCATGGCAGGAGGCACAGGAGCCGGCGAACAGTTCCTGGCCTTTCGCCGGGTCACCCTGGGTCGGGGCGGTGCCGCCGGCGGCGGCGGTCGTCTCGGTCGCCCCGCCGCCACCGCCACAGGCGGCGACGACGAGACCGAGCACGGCGATGACGATCATCAGTTTTCTACGCATGTTGTCTCCTGATCGACATGTCCGGGGCAGGCTAAAGAAACCCGTCGGGCTTCCAACAGGGCCGGAAGACCCTGTTCTCGGACGGCCGGCCTTGCAATCCGAACGGCTCGTACATATGCCGTGTATCCATTCTGGTGCATCGTGCGTCTCATAGAGGGGAATGACCGACAGGTCCGAAGGGACCGCAGTTCAGGAGGTAGCGATGAAGGACTTCATCAACGAAGCAGGCTGGGATCGAGTGGTGCGGGTCCTCTTGGGCATCGTGTTGTTGGCCCTGGGGTGGACCGGAGCCGTGGGCGGAACCCTGGGAACCGTGCTCAAGTGGCTCGGGTTCCTGCCCCTCATCACCGGGCTGGTCGGCTGGTGCCCGGCCTACGCCATCTTCCGGTTCCGCACCAACCGGACCGACGACGAGAAGGTCGCGGCCTGAGGATCGAACCGCCGAAGCGTCCGGGACGACCCCGCGGGGTCGTCCCGGATCGGCGAAGGGGGTGGCGGCGAGGAGGGGAGCGGTCACCGGACGAGGCGATGGTCCGGCCGGGCTCGGTGATGGTGGTGGTCACCGCCGCGGGGTGTAGCGTCTGCCGGGCCATGGAACCTGCGCTCGAGGCCGTCGCCGCCCGCCACCCCGGCGTCTCCCGGGTTTGCCTCGACGTGACCGCCGACGTCGAGGCCGTCGCGGCCCTCGGAGTGAAGGGGACGCCGACGCTCATCGGGATCGTCGACGGGGTGGAGCGGTTCCGGGCGGTGGGTCGCCGGACGCCGGAAGAACTCGACGAGCTGTTCGGGTCGCTCGAAGGAGACGGCGGTGCCGGTCCGTCCCGGGCGGGGCGCATCGACGTTCGTGTGCGCCTCGCTGCAGGGGTGGCGCTGGCATTGGTCGGGCTCGCCACCGGGCCGACCTGGCCGTTGGTGGCGGTGGGGGCGGGCGTCGCCGGCTGGGGGACGTGGGGCGCGACGACGGCGAGACGGGGATGAGCGACACCCTCGGCCCCGAGCGCCTGGCGGCGGAGATCGAGCCCCTCTATCGGTTCGCCCTCGGCCTCACCCGGGACCCCCATCTCGCAGCCGACCTGGTCCAGGACACCTTCGTCCGGGCGGTGGAACGGGCCGACCAGTATCGGGGGGAGGCGCCGGTTGCTTCCTGGCTGCGGCGCATCCTGCACAACCTGGCGGTCGACCGGGCCCGGCGGTCACGTCACGAGGTCCTGGTGGAGGAGGTGGAGGAGAGCTGGCGGGACGACTCCTACACGGTGGATCCGGCCCTCGTCGTCGAGCGTGCCGCCACCCGAGAGGAGCTGGAGGACGCGTTGGTGCGTCTCCCCTTCGCCTACCGAACCGCCGTCCTCCTCCACGACGTCGAAGGATGGAAGGTGCGCGAGATCGCCGAGCTCGAACACATCAGCCTGGCTGCGGCCAAGCAACGGCTCCGGCGCGGACGGATGATGCTGGTCTCCGCCCTCGCCGCAGGCGCCGACCGTCGGGCGAGACTGGAAGGAGTACCGATGCGCTGCTGGGACGCCCGCCGTCACGTGTCCGAATACCTCGACGGGAAGTTGGACGCCGAGACGGCCCGGATGGTGGAGACGCATCTCGCCGAATGCCCCACGTGTCCACCTCTGTACGCGGCCTTGGTCGGCGTGCGGGACAAGCTCGGCGAATTGCGGGATCCGGACTCGGTGGTGCCTCCCGACCTCGAGCGCCGCATCCGCCAGGCCGTCGGCGAGTGACCCCCTTCAGCTCTCGGCCAGGAGGCGGAGGGCGACGGCTTCGGCGAGGATCGCCTTTTCCAGGTCCCCCAGGTCCTGGCTCTCGTTGGGGGCGTGGATCGCCGAGGAGGGGTCTCCGGCGCCGGTGAGGAGGATGGAGGCGTCGGGGAGGCGTTCCGAGAACGCCGCGACGAAGGGGATCGAACCCCCTACACCCATCTCGACCGGTGCGCGACCCCAGGCCTGCGTCATCGCCGACCGCCACGATTCGTAGGCGGGACCGGAGGCTTCGAGGGCGAAGGCGTCGCCCTTCTCCGTGGAGACGATCGTGGCCTCCGCCCCCCAGGGGACGTGGTTCAGGAGATGGTCACGGAGGGCGTTCATCGCCGCGTCGGCGTCCTGGCCCGGGGCGATCCGCATGCTCACCTTGGCCCGGGCGACGGGGACGAGCTGGTTGATCGCCTCCGCGACCGGCGGTGCGTCGATCGCCAGGATGTCGATGGCGGGTTTCGACCAGAGGCGAGAGGTGAGTCCGCCCGACCCGATGGTCTGCAGACCGGCGACGGCCCCGATCTGGTTTCGGAGCTCGTCTTCGGTGAGGTCAAGGGGGTCCGACTCGGCGGCGACGAGGCCTTCGACGGCGACCTCCCCCCGGTCGTTGTGCAAGCTAGCGAGCAGGCGGCTCAGAGCCATCAGGGCGTCGGGGAACACGCCTCCGAAGAGGCCCGAATGGACGGGCCGGTCGGCGGTTCGCACTTCGACGGTGCAGGCGACGAGCCCGCGGAGGGAGGTGGTGAGGGCGGGCTGGCCCACCCGCCAGTTGCCGGCGTCGCCGATGACGACGACGTCGGCCGCCAACAGCTCGTGGTAGGTGTCGAGGAAGTCGCCCAGATGGGCCGATCCGATCTCTTCTTCCCCTTCGATGAGGAACTTGACCCCGACGGGCGGGCGGCCTTCGAAGGCGCGGACCGCCCCCAGGTGCATGATCACCCCCGCCTTGTCGTCGGAGGCTCCCCTCCCGTATAGCCGTCCGTCTTCGATGAACGGCTCGAACGGCCCCGTCCGCCAAGCCTCCGACGGTCCCGGAGGCTGGACGTCGTGGTGGGCGTACAGGAGGACGGTGGGGGTCTGGGGGGGGCCGGGGATCTCGCCGTAGACGGCGGGATGCGCCCCTTCGATCTCGAGGATCCTGACGTCGGCGCATCCGGCCGCTCGGAGCAGGTCGGCGACCGCCTCGGCGGATCGGCGGACCGGTTCAGGTGGATAGGAGGGGGCCGACACCGAGGGGATGCGGATCAGCTCCTCGAGGTCGGCGACGAGGTCGGGGAACAGTTCGTGGACTCGGGTGCGGAGGTCGTGGTGCATGCCGACCAGGCTAGGGGCGACGCGGCCGGGGACCGTTCACGTGGTCGGGGTTGTGTACGGCGGGGAGAACGGTGAACATGCCGGGATGCGGTTTCGGCTCTTCGGGATCCCGGTCGAGGTGAGATGGTCCTTCTTCCTGGTGGCGGTGCTCATCGGGTGGACCCCCCGCACCCCGACCCAGTTCCTCGTCGTCTGGGTGGCGGTGGTCTTCGTCTCGGTCCTCGCCCACGAGCTGGGGCACGCGCTGGTGGCGAGGAGCTTCGATCTGGAAGCCGCCATCACCCTCTACGCCCTCGGCGGATACACCACCTTCCCGGCGGATCCCCGTCGCCTCACCCCCGGCCGGCGGACGCTGATCGCCGCGTCCGGCTCGGCGGTGGGGCTGGTGGTCGGAGGGGCGGTGTGGGCCCTGGCCCGGACGGGGACGCTGCGGCCCGACACGGCCCTCGGGCGGTATGCGGTCGGTGTGTTCGTCTTCGTGAACGTGATCTGGGGGCTCTTGAACTGGCTCCCCATCCGTCCCCTCGACGGCGGTCAGATCTTCCAAGGGCTCCTCGACACGCTGTTCCCCCGGCGGGGACGGAGGATCGCCGACGTCCTCTTTCCCCTCACCGCCCTGGCGGCGGTGCTCCTCGCCGTCAGGTTCGGGTTCTTCTTCGCGGCGATCATCGCCGGGTTCCTGCTGCTCTCGGAGGTGCAGCGCTGGCAGGCCCGACGGGCCCCCACGCCCTCCAAGATGGCCGGTTCGGTCCCCGAAGGCGGGTTCTTGTTCGCCCCGCCCGTCGAAGACGAGCTTCCGGCCGGAGACGAGGACGCTCCCGACGACGAACGCGGAAGTCTCGCCCCTCCCTGACCACAGGAGGAACCCACCGCCCCGACGGTAGGGGGAGGGGTTCGCCGGGTGACCGGGACCGTCGACCCTGGCCGGGCCGGTCCCCTGCGGGCTATGTTGGCGCCATGGACTTCGCGTACAGCCCCAAGGTGGAGGAGTGGCGTTCCCGACTCCTCCAGTTCATGGACGAGTTCGTCTACCCGGCCGAGCCGGTGTACCGCAGGCAGATGGAGGAGGCCGGTGATCCCCATTTCGTGCCTCCGATCATCGAGGAACTGAAACGAGAGGCCCGGGCCCGTGGCCTATGGAACCTGTTCCTCCCCGACGACGAACATGGGGCCGGGCTGTCGGTGCTCGAATACGCCCCCCTCGCCGAGATCACCGGACGGGTCCCCTGGATCGCACCCGAGGCGATCAACTGCTCGGCTCCCGACACCGGCAACATGGAGATCCTCCACATGTTCGGCACCCCCGAGCAGAAGGAGCGCTGGCTGATGCCGCTCCTCGACGGTGAGATCCGGTCGTGCTTCTCGATGACCGAACCCGACGTCGCCTCGTCGGACGCCCGCAACATCCGGACCCGGATCGAACGGGACGGCGACGAGTACGTGATCACCGGCCGGAAATGGTTCTCCTCGGGGGCGGCCGACCCGCGCTGCAAAGTGGCGATCGTGATGGGGGTGACCGACCCCGACGCCGACCCGTACCACCGCCAGAGCATGGTGCTCGTGCCCTTGGACACCCCCGGGGTCACGATCGAGCGTGAACCGACCGTCTTCGGATACCACGACCGGGGCGGGCATCCGGTGATCCACTACGACCATGTGCGGGTCCCCGTCTCGAACCTGCTCGGAGAGCCGGGATCGGGTTTCGCCATCGCCCAGGCCCGTCTCGGCCCAGGGCGGATCCATCACTGCATGCGTTCGATCGGGGCGGCCGAACGGTGTTTCGACCTGATGGCTTCCCGGGCCAAGGCTCGGGTGGCGTTCGGCAAGACCCTGGCCGAGCAGGGTGTCATCCAGGACTGGCTCGCCGAGGCTCGGATGATGATCGAACAGGCCCGCCTGCTGGTGCTGAAGACGGCGTGGATGATCGATCGGGTCGGCCCCAAGGGGGCCCGGGTGGAGGTGGCGGCCATCAAGGTCGTCGCCCCCAGGGTCCTCGCCTGGGTCGCCGACCGGGCGATGCAGGTCTTCGGCGGCGCCGGGTTCACCGACGACTTCCCGCTGGCCGCCTTCTACTCGATGGGTCGGTGGCTGCAGGTGGCCGACGGACCGAACGAGGTGCACAAACGGTCGGTGGCGAGGGCCGAGCTGCAGCGGTACGAGCCGGGGTACGTCCCGGAGCCGTATCCCTACGACTGAGGCCGGGGACGTCCGTCTCGGGGTAGCGGAGGTTCGGGAACGAAACCGAACGTCCGTACGTTGTAATGGTTCCGATGATGCAGATGACCGAGGGCCTGGTGCCCGAGCCCGAGATGGAGTTCGAGAACTGGCGGGAGCTGGCCGCCTGTGTGCGCCTGGACGAGGGCGAGGTGGACTTCTTCCCCGACCCCGAAGACGTCGGCGCCATCGCCGTCGCCAAGGCCGTCTGCGCGACCTGCCCCGTCGCAGAGGAGTGTCTGGCCTACGCCATCGAGACCAACCAGTCCGAGGGGATCTGGGGCGGGCTCACCGCCAAGGAACGGGCACGGCTCCGGCGTCGCTGGCTGGAGCGGATGCGCCGGGCGAGCTGACGGGCCGATCGCCGCGGTAACCTCCGGCCCGGTTCTCAGCCGAGGAGATCACACCGTCGTGCAGTTCGCGATCACATTCGACTACCTGTGCCCCTTCGCCCGCAACGCCAACGAGGCGGTGCTGACCGGCCTCGCCCAGGGCAGGGACTGGCAGGTCACCTTTCGGCCGTTCTCCCTGGCGCAAGCCCATGTGGCGGACGGGGAGCCGCCGATGTGGGATCGTCCCGAGCCGGGGTCCGGTGTCCTGGCGCTGCAGTGGGGACTGGCGGTGCGGGATGCGATGCCCGAGCTGTTTCCGGCGGTGCATCGGGCCCTGTTCGCCGCCCGCCACGATCGCGGACTCGATATCAAGGACGAGGCGGTGTTGGCCGAGGCCGTGGCCGCGGCGGGTGCCGACCCCGATGCCGTCGCCGAGATCGTGGCCGGGGGCGGGCCGAGGAAGGTGTTGGCGGTGGAGCACGACGAGGCGGTGGAACGCTGGGAGGTGTTCGGGGTCCCGACGTTCATCGTGGGCGACGAGGCCGTCTTCGTCCGGTTCATGGAACGTGACCGCCCCGACGACGTGGCACGTGCCCTCGACCTCATCCCCTGGACCGACCTGAACGAGTTCAAACGGACCCGGGTTCCCCGCTGACCGAGGCCGGGTACCCTCGCCACGTGCCCGTTCCCGTCAGCGACCTCCGCGCACGGTTCCCCGCATACCGGCGGACGCTGGACGGTCGGCCCGTCGTCTACCTGGACGGTCCCGGCGGCACCCAGGTGCCGGACTCGGTGATCGAGGCGATCGGCTCCTACCTGCGGGATGGAGGGTCGAACGTGGGAGGTGGGTTCGCGACGAGCCTCGTGTCGGATCGGGTGGTGGCCGAAGCCCGGTCGGCGATGGCGGACCTCCTCGGTGGGCGACCCGAGGAGGTCGTCTTCGGTCCCAACATGACGACCCTCACCTTCGGGATGAGCCGGGCCCTGTCGCGCGCCTGGCAGCCGGGGGATCGGATCGTGGTGACCGGCCTCGACCACGACGCCAACATCTCCCCGTGGGTCGCCGCCGCCACGGATCGGGGCGCCGAGGTCGTCTTCGCCGAACTCGATCGACGTGTTCCGACGGTGGATCTCGACCATCTGGAATCTCTCCTCGACCGGAGGGTGCGACTCGTCGCCGTGACCCACGCCTCCAACGCCTTCGGTACGGTGGTGGACGTCGCCCGCGTCTGTCGGGCCGCTCATTCGGTAGGGGCGCTGGTCTACGTGGACGGCGTCCATCACACCCCGCACCGTCCCGTCGACGTCGGTGAGCTGGGGTGCGATTTCTACGTGTGCTCCGGCTACAAGTTCTTCGGTCCCCATGTCGGGGTGCTGTGGGGTCGGGCCGAGCTCCTCGCAGAGATCACTCCGTATCGTGTGCGGCCCGCTCCGCCCGACCCGCCCGGCTCCTTCGAGACCGGGACCTTGGCGTTCGAGGGCCTGGCCGGGCTCACCGCGGCGGTGGACTATCTCGCCGGGATCGCCCCCGACGGTGGGGTGGACCGCCGCATCGACCTCGTCGCTTCGATGACGGCGGTCGCCTCGTACGAGCAGGAGCTGGGGCACCGGTTCCTCTCCGGGTTGGACCGACTCTCCGGCGTCCGCCTCTACGGACTCCCCGACCCCGACGGGGACAGGACCCCGACGTTCGCCATCGAACTGGAGGGATGGGAGCCCCGGGCCGTCGCCGCCGAGCTGGGTCGCCGGGGCCTGTTCGTCTGGGCCGGCCACTACTACGCGGTCGAGCCGATGCGGCGTCTCGGGGTATTGGACCGGGGAGGGTTGGTGCGGATCGGTTTCGTACACACGACGACCGTCGACGAGGTGGACCGGTTGCTCGAGGTGCTCGACGCCCTGACGTCGAGCTGAGGGCACCGGCGCGGGTTCATGCCGGGCGGCCGCGGGTGGGCCTGCCTCCTGACGGTGGTTTGGTGACGGTCATGTGGAAGAGGGGAGACACCATCAACAGCAGGGTCCCGAGCAGGGGGAGCCGGCTGATCCGGTGGTAGAGGCCGATGAGGATCCGGCCCGGTCCCGAATGGGTGGCGACGACGGCCTCGGGGATGCGCGGCGCCCGGATGTCGGCAGCAGCATTCGAGGCGGCGGCGAGACGTCGGAGCTCGAACAGCGACCGTGTCTCGATTCCGTCGTAGGCGACACCGCGGACGAGGTGAACGTAACGGGCGGCACAGCGACGGGGGAGGAACCCGACCCCCCACACCCGGACATGGGGCTCGGGGGTGAGGGACCAGCGGTTCGGTGTGGACAGCCACAGCGGTGATCCGGGTCGGAGGACCCGGAGCGCCTCGTCGATCATCGCTGCCGGGTCGGGGACATGTTCGATCACGTCGGCGGCGACGACCACGTCGAAGGTGTTCGCCGGCGCGGGGAGGTCGTCGGCTGTCGCGGCGACGACCGTCCAGTTGGTCCGGCCGGTGCGTTCCATGCGGTGGCGGGCGAGCACGAGCCAGGCGAGGGAGATGTCGGTCACTACCACCTGGGCGACGTGGGGGGCGAGGGCGGCGGCGAGGGCGGCAGTTCCGGCGCCGATCTCCAAGACGGTCGAATCCGGGGAGAGGGCGGTACCTGTCATCGCCCGAATCTGGTCCACCACCTCCCGGGCTCTGGCCTCACCGACGAGGTCGCCGGTCACGTAGCGTTCGGTGAGGGCAGGAGGGAGTCCGGTGGTGGCCCAGTAGCGGCGGAGGAGCGTCGGGAACGGCTCGTCGGCGAGGGAGTGGAGCTCTTCGGCGAGCCGCCGGTCGGCCTCGGTGTCGAACCCGGAGACGTCACCCCGGCAGTCGAGGATGCCGGCGACGACCGGCCAGCGGTGACCGGCCGCACAGCTCCAGACGTCGTCGCCGCTGGGGGTGAGCTCGGCATGGCAGCGAGGGCATGAGGGCACACGCATCGTGGCGGGCTCGGTTCGGTGGCCGAGTTCCTGTTCCCTTCCGGTCGCGACTCGTCGGGCCGCCCACAGTCTAGGCGACGTGGTGTCGGGCCACGGGCATGGAGGGGGGGCGACGAACATCGTGAGCCAGATCTGAGTCTTGACATAGCAAGTTTGCTGCGTCATAATGGTAAGGGACGAACGTATGGAGGTGACGGAGGATGCTGCTTCGTTTCGATCCTTTCGCCGATTTCGATCGCCTCGCCCGCCGAGCCTGGGGTGACGGCACCACCTACATGCCCGTCGACGCCTACCGGAAGGGGGACTGGTTCGTCCTCCACTTCGACATGCCGGGTGTCGATCCGGAATCGATCGACTTGACCGTGGAGAAGAACACCCTCACCGTGACGGCTGAGCGTTCCTGGAAGCCCGAGGAGGGTGTCCAGCTCATCATGAACGAGCGGCCCCAGGGTACCTTCTCCCGCCAGTTCTTCCTCGGAGAGGGGCTTGACACCGACCGGATCGAGGCGTCTTACGACCACGGGGTGTTGACTGTCCGGATCCCCGTCGCCGAGCAGGCGAAACCCCGCAAGATCGTCGTCGGGAGCAGCGAGAAACAGCTCACCGACTGAGCGGGAGCTTCTCGCCCTCCCTCCTCCGGGCCCCGGGCTCGTCCCGGGGTCCGGGCGCGTCTCACCCCGGTCCGCCATGTCCGAGCGAGCCCCGAGGCCCGATACACTGCCGAGATGGAGCGACACGAGTACGGGTTCGCCACCCGGGCCATCCACGCCGGACAACGGCCCGACCCCGAGACGGGGGCCCGGGCCATGCCCATCTACGCGACGACGTCCTTCGTCTTCGAGGACGCCCAAAACGCCGCCGACCTCTTCGCTCTGCAGACGTACGGCAACATCTACACGCGGATCGGCAACCCCACCAACGCCGCGTTCGAGGAACGGATGGCGTCCCTCGAAGGAGGGTTGGGGGCGCTGGCGACGTCGTCGGGTCAGGCAGCCCAGCTCATCGCCGTCCTCACCCTCTGCTCGGAAGGCGACGAGATCGTCGCCGCCAACAACCTCTACGGTGGCACCTACACCCAGTTCGACGTCACCCTCAGGAAGATGGGCATCCACGTCACCTTCGTGGACCCCTCCGACCCCGACAAGTTCGCGGCGGCGATCACGCCACGGACCAAGCTCCTCTACGGCGAGACCATCGGCAACCCCCGGGCCGACGTCCTCGACCTCGAGGCGGTGGCGGCGGTCGCCCACGACCACGACATCCCGTTGATGGTGGACAACACCTTCGCCACGCCCTACCTCTGCCGCCCGATCGAATGGGGAGCCGACATCGTCGTCCACTCGGCCACCAAGTTCATCGGCGGCCACGGCGTCGCCATCGCCGGGGTGATCGTCGAATCCGGCCGCTTCCCCTTCGACAACGGGAAGTTCCCGGTGATGACCGAGCCGTCGCCCGCGTATCACGGCCTCCGCTTCTGGGAGAACTTCCGGGAGTTCGCCTACCTCACCAAGGCCCGGACCGAGCTGCTGCGGGACATCGGGGCGGCGCTGTCCCCCTTCAACGCCTTCCTACTCTTGTTGGGACTGGAGACGCTTCCCCTGCGGATGCAGCGCCACGTGGAGAACGCCCGGATCGTCGCCGAGTTCCTCCGGGACCACCCGGCGGTGGCCTGGGTGAGCTACCCGATCTTCGAGGACCATCCGAACCGGCCGCTGGTCGACAAGTACACCCCCGAAGGTCCCGGTGCCGTCTTCACCTTCGGGCTGAAGGGGGGATACGAGGCGGGCGTCCGCTTCATCGAAGGGGTCGAGCTGGCCAGTCACCTCGCCAACGTCGGGGACGCCAAGACCCTCGTCATCCATCCCGCCTCCACCACCCACCAGCAGGTGCCACCCGAGGAGCGGGCGGCCGCCGGGGTGGGCGACGACATGATCCGGATCTCCGTGGGGATCGAAGACGTCGAGGACATCCTCTGGGATCTGGGACGAGCCCTGGAAGGAACCGGGTCGTGACGGACCTCATGACCGAACCCGACGCCCGAGAGCGACTGCGGATCCTGCGCCACGCCCGCTCGGTGGCGCTGGTCGGGGTATCGGCGAATCCGCTCCGGTCGTCGAACTTCGTCGCCACCTACCTGATCCGCACGCCCTACCGGATCTATCCGGTGAACCCGAACTACGACGAGGTCCTCGGTTTACGCTGCTACCGGTCGCTGCGGGAACTCCCCGAGGTTCCCGACATCGTCGACTGTTTCCGCCGAGCCGAAGACCTGCCGGCGGTGGTCGAGGAGGCGATCGAGGTGGGGGCGAAGGTGGTGTGGTTCCAGCTCGGTCTCCGCAACGACCAGGCGGCCCGCCGGGCTCGGGAGGCCGGGCTCGTGGTCGTACAGGACCGGTGTCTCAAGATCGAGCATGCCCGGTTCGCCGGCGGTCTACACCTGGCCGGCTTCGATACCGGGGTGATCTCCTCGAAGCGCCGACGCCCCGTCTGAACCGTCGGGGTTCCTCGCCCCCAAGTCGTCGCTCACCCTCGTCGTGGCCCCCGCACGCGCCGGGGTGCCCACCGACCCGGACCGGACCGGACGGCCGGGCTGAGGCCGTGGAATCGGGAACCGGGGATCCCGCCGGCCAGCATCCCGGCGAAGGCGAGGGCCAGGCCGGTGAGACCGGTCTCCCCGACGACACCGAACCGGGCGACCAGGCCGAGCCCGACGGTGGTGCCGGCCAGTCCCAGGATCGGTCGCCACGGCCGGGGGGCCGGCCGGGGGTCGGGTCCGGACCGTTCGAACCGCCCGAAGAGGGCGAGGAGCGGCACGGTGGCGACGGCGGCGACGTACCCGGCGAGGAACCACACCGGGACGAGGGCTGCACGAGATCCGGCTTCGGCCAGCTTCGAACCAACCCCGCCCCGTTGGAGGCCGCGGCGACCCGGAGGAAATCGGCGTATCGGTTGCGGTCCGCAGGGGTGCGGTCAGCGACGTTCGCCGCTCGACGGATGATGGTTGGAGTTCGCATGGGGTCATCGTCGGGGGCGACGCCGTCTCCGTCGATGGGGGAGGACCCGGATCCTCGCCTCGGGGGTGGTCGGGGAAGGCGCCGAAAAAAATCCCGCAGATGACCGACATCCTTGACCCTGGGAGTCTAGGATGCCGACGACAAATTGTCGGTGCTGGAGAGAAACATGGGAGGCGACGGACGGCGCGACCTGGTCGCGACCGGCGTGCTGTGGGTCATCCTCACCGCCCTCGGTGAGTGGGCCGTGTTGGGAACGAACATGCTGCCGACCCTGGCGAGCCGTCAGGGCGAGGAAGTCGACGGGGCCTTCCGGCTGCTCATGATCTACTCGGTCCCCGTCATGGCGTTCGTGCTCGCTGTGCTGTTCTACAGCGTCATTCGCTGGCGGGTCGAGGGCCGGCCGGGGGAAGACGGCCCGCCGCTCGCCGATCATCGAGGGTTCTCCCGGACCTGGTTCTTCGTATCGGTCGGTCTGGCGGCGCTGCTCTTCATCCATCCGGGGGTGACGGGGCTGCTCGCCCTCGCCCGGGACGCGGAGGAGGAGCCCGACCTGGTAGTGGAACTCACCGGGGTGCAGTGGCACTGGGACGTGAACTTCCCCGAGCACGGCGTGACCCTCGAGAATCCGCCCGAGCTCGTGCTGCCGGTCGGGTCCACGATCCGCTTCGACCTCACCTCCACCGACGTCATCCACGCTTTCTGGGTCCCCGCTTTCCGGCTCAAACAGGACGCCATTCCCGGGCAGACGAACTCGGTGACGATCACGCCGCTCGAGACGGGGTCGTACGAGGAGGACGACGCCTTCCGGCTCCAGTGCGCTGAGCTCTGTGGGACCGGACACGCTCGGATGTTCCTACCGGTGCGGGTCGTCGACGAGGCCGAGTTCGGCGAGTGGCTCGCCGGGGCCGGGATGGGCCCGATGGAAGGGATGGAGGGGATGGACATGGGCGACGAGGGGGACGGCATGGGGATGGGTGACGAGGGGGACGGCATGAAGATGGGCGACGAGGGCTGAGGGAGGCACGCATGGCAACGACGATCAGTGGGACCGGCGCCCCCACCATCGGGAGCCGAGGCCTGCCCTTCGCTTTCCGTGGACTCCTGTGGGGTGCCATCGGGTTCCTCGGCGGCGCCCTGCTCACCGTCGGTGTCCGAGTGTTGCTCGGGTATCCGGCCTTCTCGCTCGAGCCGGTGGTGGTGATCGGCTACGTGTTCGGGCTCTCCGGCTGGTTCCTCGGCGTCGGAGTGTGGGAGACCTGGGCGAAGGGCTGGCTCGGCCGTGAGACCGTCGCCTACAAGCCGGACGGGTGGCGCCGCTACTTCGGGTTCCACCAGGACCACAAGGTCATCGGCATCCAGTACGGGGTGACCTTCATCGTCTTGTTCCTCATCGCCGGTCTCCTCGCCATGTTCATGCGCGCCGAACTCATCGAGACGGGACGGACGATCTTCGGCCCCGCCGGGTACAACCGGGTGATGAGCCTCCACGGCCTGATGATGGTCCTGGTCGCGGTGACGGCCGTTCCCGGCGCTTTCGGCAACTACATCATGCCGCTGCAGATCGGCGCCGAAGACATGGCGTTCCCCCGCCTGAACGCCCTCAGCTACTGGTTTTGGCCGCCGGTGGCCATCCTCCTGCTCGCCAGCCAATTCGTCGGCGGGTGGGACACTGGCTGGACGGGATACGTCCCCCTGGCCGTCGTCAACCGCCCGGGACAGCTCTTCTACGCTCTGGCCTTCATCACCGCCGGGTTGTCATCGGTCGTGGCGGCTGTGAACTTCGTCACCACCGTCGTCAAGATGCGTGCCCCGGGCATGACCTGGCGTCGGGTGCCGATCTTCACCTGGTCGATCCTCTTCACCGGCATCCTCAGCCTGCTCTTCACCCAGGCGGTCGCCGTGGCTCTGGCGATGACCATCTTCGACCGGGTCGTCGGAGGCGCCTTCTTCGATCCGGTGCTGGGAGGCCTGCCGGTCCTCTACCAGCACATCTTCTGGTTCTATTCCCATCCGGCCGTCTACGTGATGGTGCTGCCGAGCCTCGGTGTCCTCCTCGAGATCCTGCCCGTGTTCAGTCGCAAACCCCTGTTCGGGTACAAGTGGGCGGTGGGGGGCATCATTGGGATCAGCGCCCTCAGCGCGGTGGTCTGGGCCCACCACATGTTCACCACCGACATCGGTGTCACCACCAAGATCGGGTTCATGCTCACCACCGAGGCGATCTCGGTGCCGACAGGGCTGGTGTTCCTCGCCGCCGTCGGCACCATCTGGCGGGGCAAACTCTGGTTGAAGACGCCGATGCTCTTCGCCCTCGCCATCGTGTTCAACTTCCTCATCGGCGGCGTGACCGGGGTCTTCCTCTCCGACGTCCCTGCCGACGTCCAACTCCAGGACACCTTCTGGGTGGTCGCCCACTTCCACTACACGATCGTCGGTGCCGGCATCTTCGGACTCTTCGCAGGGATCTACTACTGGTTCCCGAAGATGACCGGGCGGATGCTCGACGAACGGTTGGGCAAGATCCACTTCTGGATGATGTTCCTCGGGTTCAACCTCACGTTCCTCCCGATGTTCTGGCTGGGCCTCAACGGGATGAACCGGAGGATCGCCGACTACCAGCCGTCCCTCGAAGGGGTCAACACCTTCGTTTCACTGGCCGGGTTCTTCCTCGGCGCCAGCTTCCTCTTCTTCATCTGGAACGCCGTCGTGTCCTGGCGCAAAGGTGCGCCCGCCGGCGACAACCCGTGGGGTGCCCGCACCCTGGAATGGTTGACCACGTCGCCGCCGCCCGAGCTGAACTTCGACGGTGAGCCCGAGGTCACCGGTGACCCCTACGGATACGGAACGGACGGTCCGGCCCACGCCGTCGTCCGCACCGAGACGGGAGGTGAACGATGACCGCCCACGCCCACCCCGGCTACCGGGAGCTCCATCGCTACGGGCTGTGGCTCTTCATCGCTTCCGAAGCGTTCCTCTTTGCCGTGCTGTTGGCGGTCCGGTTCTTCTTCACGGGACTGGAGCGGCCCGAAGCCCTCAACATCCCCCTCGGGATCGTCCTCACCATCATCTTGTTGGCATCGAGCTACACGCTGCATCGAGGGGAGAAGGCTTCCGCGGCCGGCGACCAGGCGGGCCTGCGGTTCGGGCTCCTCCTGACGATGGGTCTCGGCGTGGTCTTCCTGGTGATCGTCGGCTTCGAATGGGCGGCCGGGTTCGCCGAGTTCCCCGCCTCCACACCCTACGGGGCCGTGTTCTACCTGATCACGGGTGCCCATGCTCTGCACCTCTTGAGCGGGCTGTTGGTGCTGGCTTCGCTCTACATCCAAGCCGGGCGAGGGGTGCTCGACGAAGGGAATCGGTGGAAAGTCGAGGCCGGCGCCCTGTACTGGCATTTCGTCGACGTGATCTGGCTGTCGGTCTTCACGACGCTGTACCTGCTCTGAGGAGATGAGGATGACAACCCCTTCCCATACAAGACGGTGGACGATCGTGGCGGCGGTGTTCGCCCTCGTCCTGGCCGCGTGCGCCACCGCCGTCGAGCCCGACGAGGTGGGAGAGGTCGAGTTCGTGCTCACCGACAACTCGATCAGCCCCAGTGTGGTGAAGGTGAAGGCCGGGCAGAAGGTGCGTTTCGTCGTCCGGAACGAGGGCCGTCACCTCCACGAGTTCATGATCGGACGCGAACCCCATCCCGGTGTCGACTATCTCCAGGGCGACGACGTCTACGAGGCCTTCGAGGTCGACTTCTTCGAGGGTCTGGAGGTCTCGGTCTCCGGAGGCATGCCCATGAACTTCGAAGGCATGGAAGAGATGGAGATGGGCGGCGACGCCGGCCACGACGAAGGCGACGGCGGGATGGAGATGGGCGGCGATGCCGGCCACGACGAAGGCGACGGCGGGATGGAGATGGGCGGCGATGCCGGCCACGACGAAGGCGACGGCGGGATGGAGATGGGCGGCGGCGAAGAGGCGCCTCACGGGGCCATGGTGATGCTCCAGCCCGGAACCCCCGGCACGAACGAGCCCGGCGAGACCACGGTGATCGAGTTCACGGTCCCCGAAGACCGGGTCGGGGTTTGGGAGATCGGCTGTTTCCAAGAGGCCGGCCAACACTACGAAGACGGGATGCGAGCCACCCTCATCGTCGAGACGTGAACCGATACCCGTCGCCACGCGCCTCCACCACGGCACCGACGGGGTAGGGTCGGAGGCGGGATGGCACGGCCTGCGACGATCGAGAACGCGGTGATGGAGCTCCTCTGGGACGAGGGAGAGGGCTGGCTCACCCCCGGAGAGGTGCGGGCCCGCCTCGCCCAAGATCTCGCCCAGACGACGGTGGCGACGGTCATGGTCAGGCTGTGGCGGAAAGGGCGGCTGCAGCGGCGACCCCGGGGGAAGGGGTACGAGTACCGCCCCACCCTGGGGCGGGAAGAGTACGCGGCGGCGAGGATGTCGGAGATCCTCGAAGTGGTCTCCGACCGTACCGTGGCCCTCCACCGTTTCCTGGAGCTCCTGCCCGAAGGCGACCGGGAGGGTCTGAGAGAGCTGCTGGAGGAGGAGTGAACACCCTCCGGTTGGTCCTCGCCTTCGGGCTGTTGGCGTGGCCGGCCACGATGTGGTCGGTGATCGGTCGGTCACGGCGTCCCGGATTCTGGGCCCGGCTCATCCTCGTCTCCCTGACGGCCGGGTTCGTGTTGCTGCTCATCGCCCTCGCCCACGAGGTCTTGCCCGAAGGGCTCCTCCTCGGCGGGCACGAATCGGCGGCGGAGATGTGCCTGCGGATCGGTGGACATTTCTTGGCGGGTCTGCCGGGAGGGAGCTGGGTCGCCGCCGGTCTGTTCGCCCTCGTCGTCGTCGGCGGGATCCGCGGGGTGGCACAGGCGCACCGGCGGTGGAGGACGCTCCACGTCGAGCCGGTGGTCGGCACCCATCTGGCGCTCGGCGGAGGGGAGATGGTGGTGCTCCCCACCCGTCGCCACCTGGCGGTCGGCGTCCCCGGGACGCCTCGGCAGGTGATCGTCTCCCAGTCGGTGGTCGAACGGCTGCGGCCCGCCCAGCTCGCCGGCCTCCTCCGCCATGAGACCGCCCACCTCGAACTCGGCCACCACCGGTTCCTCACCGCCGCCGCCGTCGTCGACGGGGCCCTCGGACGGCTTCGACCGATCCGCCGGGGTGTCGACGCCCTGCGGCTGTCCCTGGAGCGGTGGGCCGACGAGGAGGCGGCGGGCGATTCGCGGGGGCGTCGTGAGGCCCTGCGGGGGGCGATGATGGCTCTGGGAGCCGAAGGCGGGCGGCAGATCTGGGACACGGACTTCGCCGCCCCCCGGCTGCGGGCCCTCACCCGACCCGGTCCCCTCGGAGCCGGCGACGTCTGGTGGTGGCTGGCGCTCGGAACCGGGATCTCGGTGACCTTCGCCTCCCTCACCGGCACCCTGTGGATGCACCTCGCCCGGCTGGCCGCCGGAGGGTGACGACCCCGGGGCGGTTCCCCGCCCTACGATCCGAGATGCGATGACGCCGCCAGTCGACATCCCGACTGCTCGGATACCTACCCCGGCCGCCGTCGATGAGGGCGGGACGCGACCCCACGGCCCGCCGGAGAGCGGGGATCGGGCTCCGTCGGTTCTTCGGCTCCGGGGGCGTCCCCGCCCTCATGGTGCTCGGTGGCGTCGTCGGGGTGGTGGCGGGTCTGGGTGCGGTGGTCCTCATCCTCGCCATCGAAGGGGTGGCGGCGGGGGTGGCGGCGGTGGCGTCGGATCCGGGGATCGACCGTCTCGGGATGTTCGTGGTGATCCCGGTGGCGCTGTGGCTGTCGTGGCAGCTCACGGTTCGGTTCGCCCCGGAAGTGGCGGGGCACGGGGTCCCCCACATCCTGGAGGCCATCACCGTCCGGGGTGGGCTGTTGCGTCCGAGGGTGGCGCCCCTCAAGGTCGTGGCGACCGGAATCACGATCGGTGCCGGCGGCTCGGCTGGCCGGGAAGGGGCGATCGCCCAGATCGGCGCGGCGACCGGGTCGTGGATCGCACGGCGAACCGGACTCGGCGAGAACGACGTCGCCGCCCTGGTGGCAGCCGGCGCGGGCGCCGGGATCAGTGCGACCTTCAATGCCCCCATCGCCGGGATGTTCTTCGCCCTCGAAGTCATCCTCCGCAGCTTCTCGGTCCGGCATCTGCAGGCGGTCCTCGTCGCCTCGGTGGCGGGAGCGGTGGTCTCGCATCGGCTGCTCGGCGAGGAGCTCACCTTCCGGGTCTTCCCCTACGACCTGGCGGAACCGCGGGAGCTCGTCCTGTACGTCGTGTTGGGGTTCGCTACGGCGGGCGCAGCGTGGGTGTTCCTGCGGCTCCTCGACTGGTGGGATCCGGGACCGAGGTGGCTGTCGGGGGCGGTCCGCCCCGTCGCCGCCGGCCTTGCGGTGGCGACGGTCGGGCTGTGGTGGCCCGAGGTGCTCGGAACCGGCCAGGAGTTCATCGGTCGGGTGCTGCGGGACGAAGTCGCAGCGGCCTGGTGGCTGTTCGGACTGTTGGCGCTGACGAAAGCCGTCGCCACGTCGGCGACCCTCGGCGGCAAAGGCTCGGGGGGGATCTTCATGCCGAGCCTGTTCAAGGGCGCCACCGTCGGGTCCGGATTCGCCCGGCTGGTGGCACCGATCTGGACCGCGTCGACCCTCAACCCGGGAGCCTTCGGGCTGGTCGGGATGGCGGCGACCTTTGCCGGTGTGGCCCGGGCGCCCCTCACCTCGGTCCTCATCGTGTTCGAGGTCACGGGAGACTACGGCCTGGTCCTGCCCCTCATGATCGCCACCTCGATCAGCACCTACGTGGCCGCCCGTCTGCATCCCGACTCGGCCTACACGGCACCGCTGGCGAAAAAGGGCATCCATCCGACCCGAACCGGCGACGTCGACGTGTTGGACACCATCACCGTCGGGGAGGTGACGGGCGGGACCCCGGTGGTGGTGACCCCCGAGCTCACCCTGGAACAGCTCGAGGCGATCCTCGTCGAACATCGGCTCCACGGCGCGCCGGTGGTCGACGAAGACGGGAGGCTGGTGGGCGTCGTCACCGTCACCGACATCCTGCGGGCGGGTGGGCCGTCCCCCGAGGTGGCGGTCCGTGACGCCATGACCCCCGACCCCGCGACCGTCTCCACCGACACCCCGGTCTCCGAGGCGCTGGAGCGGATGGCGTCGCTCGGGGTCGGGCGTCTCCCGGTGGTCGACCCCCGGAACCCCGACCGTCTCGTCGCGGTCTTCCGGCGCGAAGACGCCGTCTACGCCTACCACCAGGCCCTCAGCGCCTCGGCCCGGCTCCGCCATCCCCGCTACCGGGCCCAGGTCCCCACCGGTTCGGACGCCGAGTTCTTCGAGTTCGAGATCCCCAACGGCTCCCCGGCCGCGGGACGTAAGATCAGCGAGTTCGCCTGGCCCGAAGGGTGTCTGCTGGTGTCGGTCCATCGGGGCGAACGGGTGTTGATCGCCCGGGGCGACCTTCGGCTCCAGGCGGGAGATGCGGTGACGGCCTTCGGTGGTCCGGGGGTGCGGCGTCGGGTGCTGGAACGTGTCCGACCTCACCGCGCCGTGCAGGCTCCGACCGACTCAGGATCCGACGTCGAGGGCTGAGATCCGGTCGAGGATCCACGCCAAGACGAAGGCCTCTTTCCGCCAGGCGTCGTACCGGCCCGACGGGCCTGCGTGTCCGGCCCCCATCTCGGTGTCGAGGAGCAGATGCTCGTCGGGGCGGGACCAGACCCGTCTGAGTTTGGCGACCCATTTCGCTGGTTCCCAGTACTGCACCCGCGGGTCGGCGAGACCGGCGGTGGCGAGGATGGCGGGGTAGGGGCGGGCGTCGACGTTCTCGTAGGGCGCGTACGCCCGCATCCAGCGGTAGTGCTCCGGAATGCGGGGATTGCCCCATTCTTCCCACTCGATGACCGTGAGGGGCAACGTCTCGTCGAGCATCGTGTTGATGACGTCGACGAACGGCACCTCGGCGACGAGGGCGGCGAACCGTTCCGGCGACTGGTTGGCGACGGCGCCGATCAGGAGGCCCCCCGCCGAGCCGCCACGGCCGGCCAGCCGGTCGGGGGTGGTGAGGCCGATGTCGCAGAGGTGGGCCGCGCAGGCGACGAAGTCGTCGAAGGTGTGCTGCTTGTTCGCCATCTTCCCGTCCTCGTACCAGCGTCTCCCCATCTCCCCGCCACCCCGGACGTGGGCGATGGCGAAGGCCACACCCCGATCGAGGAGGGAGAGGCGGGGGATCGAGAACCACGGGTCGAGGGAGGTCTCGTAGGCCCCGTACCCGTACAGCACCATCGGTCCCGGCGAAGGACGGTCCGTCCGGTACACCACCGAGATCGGCACCTCGGTTCCGTCGGCGGAGCGGGCCCAGAGGCGCTCCTGGACGTAGTCGTCGGGCTGGTAGCCGCCGAGGACCGGAGTCTCTTTCACCACCGTGCGCTGCCCGGTGTCGAGGTCGACGTCGACCACCCGAGCCGGCGTGACCAAGGATTCGAAGCGTAGGCGCAGCACGGACGTGTCGTACTCGAGGTTCCGTTCCGGACCCACCGTGTACACCGGCTCGTCGAACTCCAGCCGGGTCAGGCCCCGGTCGGTGAGCAGCCACACGGCGGTGAGGCCGCCGTCGCGTCCGAAGACGACGGTGTGGCGGGCGAAGGGCAGCAGACCGACCAGTCGCCGACCCGGGCGGTGGGGTTCGAGCTCGCGCATCGCGGTAGGGTCGCCCACGGGCATCTCCAGCAGACGGCCGTCGGGTGCCTCCCGGTCGCTGATCACGAGGAACGTGCCGTCTCGGTGCTCGGCGGTGTAGCGGACCCCGTCCTCCCGGGCCAGGATCGGGACGAAGGGGTCGAGGGGCCGGTCCGATGGGAGGTAGCGGACCTCGGTCGTGGTGTGGCTCCCCAGCTCGATGAACAGGTACCGGCGATCCTGGCTCGTCGTCACCGTCAGGAAGAACCGTTCGTCGTCTTCGGTGTAGACCACCACGTCCTCGGCAGGGTCCGTCCCCAGTTCGTGACGCCACAGCCGATGGGGCCGGTGGGCATCGTCGGTGGTCACGTAGAAGAAATAGCGGTCGTCGGCCGACCATGCCGCCGAGTAGTAGGTGTTCGGGATCGCCACCGGGAGGTCGTGTCCCGTCTCCAGTTCGCGGAAACGCATCGTGTAGTGCTCGGAGCCTTCGAAGTCCACCGAATACGCCACATGGGTCTGGCGGGTGGAGACGGCCACCACCCCGATCCGGCAGAAGTCGTGGCCGGCAGCGACCTCGTTGACGTCGAGGACGGTCTCCTCCGGTCCGTCGGGCCCCCCGTGCCGGCGGGCGAAGATCGGGTATTGGAGGCCTTCGACGGTGCGGGTCACGTACCACCATGCGCCGCGGCGGGCCGGTGCCGAAAGGTCCGTCTCCTGGGTCCTCCCCTTGATCTCTTCGAAGATCTCCTGGCGCAGCGTCTCGAGATGGGCGGTGGCCGCGGCGGTGAAGGCGTTCTCGGCTTCGAGGTAGGCGATCACCTCGGGGTCGTCGCGGTGGCGGAGCCATGCGTAGGGATCGACGACGGTCTCGCCGTGGAGGGTGCGTTCGACGGGGATGCGGCGTGCGTACGGAGGATGCATGGCGAGCAAGGGTAGGGAACGGGCGGGCCCGCTAGCGTCGAGGTGTGCTGTTGATACCGCGTGAGATCACCATCGTCTGCACCGACGCCGCCGAGTCGCTGCGGTTCTACGAGACGATCCTCGGCGCCGAGGTCGTCGCCCGGGAGGGGATCGCCTACCGGCTCCTCCTCGGTGACCAGACGATCGTGCTGCTGCCCATCGCCGACGAACCGGGACCCGACGGCGTCTACGGCGCCTGCGCCGAGATGGCCCTCACCTTGATGGTGGACGACATCGAGGCCGCCCACACCTACCTGGCCGCCCACGGAGTCAACATCGTCACCGAGTGGGAGCCGGGGGCGAGGTCCTTCGTGATCCGCGACCCCGACGGGGTCGCCTTCGAAGTGGCAGAAGGTCCCCCGATCCCGGCGGAGTGACCCGGGACCGTACCCGTCAGTCCAGGTTCAGGTAGACCTGTTTCGTCTCCTGGTAGGCGCGGAGGCCGTGGCGACCCAGCTCCCGGCCGATCCCCGAAGCCTTGAACCCTCCCCAGGGGGCTTCGACCGGCGCCGGTTGGCTGTCGTTCACCCAGACGACGCCTGCCCGGATCGCCCGCGACACCCGAACGGCCCGCTTCACGTCGGAGGTCCAGACCGCGGCTGCCAGACCGTACGTCGTGTCGTTGGCCAACGCCACCGCCTCCTCCTCGTCGGTGAAGGGGATGACGGCCATGACCGGCCCGAAGATCTCCTCTCGGGCGATCCTCATCGTGTTGTCGACGTCGGTGAAGATCACCGGCGGGAAGTAGAACCCGCCGGCGAGATCCGGGTCGGTGGGGAGCTGTCCCATGTAAGCAAGGCGGGCCCCGTCGGCGCGCCCGTGCTCGAGGTACGAGTTCACCTTCGCCCGGTGCTCGGCGGAGATCAGCGGGCCCATCGACACCTCGGGGTCGGCCGGATGGCCGAGACGGATCTCGGCGGCACGGGCACACAGGGCCTCGACGGCTTCGTCGTAGATCGACCGTTCGACGAGGACCCGGCTCCCGGCCGAGCACACCTGACCCTGATGGAAGAAGACGCCGAACGCCGAACCTTCCATCGCCGCGTCGAAGTCGGCGTCGGCGAACACCACGTTCGGCGACTTCCCACCCAGTTCGAGGGTGACCCGCTTGAAGGCCTCGGCGGCCGTCCGTCCGATGATCCGGCCCACCGCCTCCGAGCCGGTGAAGGACACGGCGTCGACGCGGGGATCCTCGACGAGCGGCGCCCCGGCTTCGGGACCGAAACCCGTGAGGACGTTGAGGACGCCGGGCGGCAGCCCCGCCTCGGCGGCGATGCGGGCCAGCTCCAAGGAGCTGAGGGGAGCCTGTTCGGCAGGTTTGAGGATCGTCGTGCACCCGGCCGCCAGGGCAGGGGCCACCTTCTGGGCGGCCATGAGAAGCGGGAAGTTCCACGGGGTGATGAGGGCGGCGACGCCGACCGGTTCGGGGACGACGAGGGTGACGGCGTCGGGTCCCGACGGTGGGATCTCGCCGCCTTCGGAGACGGCGAGGCCTGCGTAGTAGTCGAAGATCTCGGCGGCTTCGGCCACGTCTTCGGTGGCGTCGGTGAGGAGCTTGCCGGCGTCTCGGCTCTCCAGCCGAGCCAGCTCCTCGGTGTCTGCGCGGATCGCCGCGGCGATCCTGCGGAGGACGGCGGCCCGTTCCCGGGGTGGTGTGGTCGGCCACGGACCGGTGTCGAAGGCCCGGCGGGCGGCGGCGATCGCACGGTCGGCGTCGGCTCGCCCGGCCCGGACGACGGTGGCGATCTCTTCTCCCGTCGCCGGATCGAGGGTGGAGAAGGACTCACCGTCGACGCCGTCGACCCAGCTTCCGTCGATGTACAGCTTCGTCTCGGTCATGGCCGGTGCTCCCCGGAAGAGACTGTAGACGCCCTAGCCTCACGGGCCGTGAGCATCCTCTGTTACGGCGCCGTCAACCCCGACCTCGTCCATCGGGTCGACCGTCTGCCGGAACCGGGAGACGACGTGCAGTCCCGGTCGTCGTCGTGGCTCTACGGCGGGAAGGCGACGAACGTCGCCGCGGCGCTGGCCGCCTGGGACGAGGAGCCGGTGCTCATGGGCCTCGTCCTGGGGGAGGACCATCTCGGGGACCTCCTCGTGGCGGCGCTGCGCCGCGCCCGGGTCGACCCGTCGTGGCTCGCACGGGACACGAACCAGACGACACGCCACTGTGTCGTCCTCGTCGACCCACGGGGCGAGCGCACGATCGTCTCCACCGGCTACGAAGGGGCCCGCTGGCAGCAGGTCTCCTCCGACATCTGGGAACGAACCGAGGTGCTGGTGGTGGACGACCTGGCGGGCTCGGCGGCGGCCGGTGTGGCATCCGAGGCCCGGAGACGGGGCGTGTCGGTGGTCTGGCTCGACGGCGACGCCCGGAAGGTGACGTCGGGGGACCTGGTCGTCTGGTCCCGCCACGAGCACGGCACCGGCGAAGCGGTGGACCTGGCAGGCCGGGGGGTTCGGGTGGTGCTCACCGCCGGGCCCGACCCGACGTCGGTCTGGTGGGACGGAGCCTCCTTCACCGTCGCCCCGCCGCCGGTCCGAGCCGTCGACGCCACCGGGTCGGGTGACGTCGTCGCCGCCGGCTGCGCCTACGGGCTCGTGCAGGGGTGGGAACCGGTACGGCTCGTGCGATGGGCGGTCGCCGCCGGCGCCGCCCTCTGCGCTCGCGGGCGGGCGGCGGGGATGCCGACGGTCGACGAGGTCGCCGCCCTCGCCGGCGGCGGATGAGTCGCGCCTCCGTCCGGCGGGTTCAACTCACCGAGCCGTTCGTGGCCACGTCCCGGTACCAGGCGGCGGAGTCTTTCCAGGTGCGGGCCTGGTTTGCGAAATCCACGTGGACGATCCCGAACCGTTTCGAATAGCCGAAGGCCCACTCGAAGTTGTCGAGGAGCGACCACACGAAGTAGCCACCGACCGGGACGCCGTCGCCGATGGCCCGGTGGATCGCCAGGAGATGCGCCCGGAGGTAGGCGACACGTTCGGGGTCGGAGACACGCCCCCCGACGGGTGCCGGATCGGGGAAGGCTGCCCCGTTCTCGGTGATGAGGTATTCGGCGAAGCCGTAGTCGCAGTGGAGGCGACGGAGCAGGTCGTACAGGCCCGGCGGATACACCTCCCAGCCCATCTCGGTGAACCGGGGACCGGCTTGGGTCCACGGGAGGGGTCGCTGCTCGTCGGTGACCGAAGCAGCGGCGACGACCTGGCGTCGGTAGTAGTTGACGCCCAGGCGGTCGGTGGGGGCGGCGATGATCTCCATGTCGCCCGGATGAACCTCGCGTCGGTCCCATTCGAGGAGCTCGGTCACCTCTTCCGGATAGTCGCGTCCGCTGATCGGATCCAGATACCAGCGGTTCATCGAGGCGTCGTGCAGCCGAGCCTCGGCGACGTCGGCGGGGTGGAGCGACCTCGGCTCCATCGGATCCAGATTCAGGACGATCCCGACCCGGGCCCGGGGACACTCCGCCCGGATCCGTTCGACGGCGAGGCCGTGGGCAACCAACAGATGGTGGGCCACGGCGGGACCGACGGCCGGTTCGGCCCTCCCCGGGGCGTGGAGGCCGAGGACGTAGCCGAGTTGGGTGACCACCCACGGTTCGTTGATGGTGAACCAGTCCGTCACCCGGTCGCCGAGACGGGAGGCGACGACCGACGCGTACTCGGCGAACGCTTCGGCGGTGGCCCTGGCCGGCCACCCCCCGGCCTCCTCGAGGACCTGGGGTAGATCCCAGTGGTAGAGGGTCGGGAAGGGTCGGATGCCGGCTTCGAGGAGCGCGTCGACGAGCCGGTCGTAGAACCCGAGTCCCTGCGAGTTGATCCCTCCCCGACCTTCGGGCAGGACACGTGGCCAGGCGATCGAGAAGCGGTACGCACCCACCCCGAGCTCCGCCATGAGGGCGACGTCGTTCCGCCAGCGGTGATAGTGGTCACAGGCGACGTCGCCGGTGTCCCCACCGAGCACCCGGCCCGGGGTGTGGGAGAAACGATCCCAGATGCTCTCTCCGCGACCGTCCTCGGTAGTCGCTCCTTCGATCTGAAAGGCGGCGGTGGCCACCCCCCACCAGAAGTCGTCGGGGAAGCGGGCGCGCGTCGACACGACCCAACTGTACGGGCTGGGAAGGGATCGGGTGAGGTCAGCCTTCGACGATCAACTGTCCGACCATCTGGGTCGGGTGGACCGCACAGATGAACTCGTAGGTGCCGGGCTCGTCGATGGTGAAGGTCAGTGTCTGGGTGACCGGACCCGGTTCGACCTCGGTGGCGATCGGCCCCGACGGTCCGGCGATCCGGATGTTGTGGGGGATGCCCGCGTCCTTGTTGACGAAGGTGATGGTGACGGGCGTCCCGGCGGGAACCCGCAGCTCGGTGACGTCGAACCTCACCCGTTCACCCACCACCGTCAACTCGACCGGGCCGTCACCGGCCGGAGCGGCGGTCGCTGCCTCCCCTTCGGGAGCTGGTGCCGTCTCCGGTGCGGCGCCACCGCCTCCGCACGCCGCGGCGACGAGGGCGAGGGTGAGAACGGTCGCGGTGTACCTGAGCCGTCGCATCGCTCCTCCTGATCGCGATGGGGACGATTCTTCCACGGTCCCGGAATTGTGAGAACGGCGCCGCGGAGACGGGGCGGGTCGGCGAAGGGGCCGGCGACGTGTCATCGGGAAACCGGAGGAAAGGTCGGAGTTCCGATAGTCTCGCCCACGGCCCGGCCTTCAGACCGTTCCCACCAATACGCCGATTCGACGGAGGCACCATGGTCCCGGACCGAACCGTGGCACAGCAGGCTGCTCCGTCGGGCCCGGGGAGGGCCCGATGAGCAACGAGACATCCCCCGAGGGTGCGCCGGCTACGAAGCGGCAGCTGCCCGAATGGCTGATCGGACTCGGCATCGCCGTGGTCGTCGTCACCGTTCTGTTGGTCGTCTTCGAAGCCCTCGGAGGCGGAGACGATCCCCGTTTCGAGATCGACGAGACCGCCACCACCGACCCGGTCCCGGTCGACGTCGCGTTCACGCTGTTCGACGGCACCGAGACGACTCTCGGTGCCTTCCGGGGCAAGCCGGTGGTGATCGGCTTCTGGGCGTCGTGGTGTGCCACCTGCGTCGCCGAGATGGCGGACCTCGCCGAGGTGGAACGGGAGGTCCGTGACCGGGTGACCTTCATCGGGCTCGCCGTGGAGGACCCCGACCGCGCCGCCGCCGAGGCGGTGGCGGCCCGAAGCGGCGTCGAATACCTCCTCGGAGAGGACCCCGACGGGTCGATCTACACCTCCTTCGGGGGGATCGGGATGCCGACCACCGTGTTCCTCGACGCCGACGGCCGCGTGCTGGAGGTCCATTCGGGCACGTTCTCCGCCGACGACCTGCGGGCGAAGATCGAGGAGCTGTACGGAGGGTGAGCGCGTCGGAGGCCGCCGGACCGGGAGGGTTCACCTGGTCGGAGACACCGGGGTCGGTCCGCGCCTCGGTGGTCGTCGCCGGGAGCCAGCTCCTCGCCCTCACCCTCTGGTTCTCGGCGTCGGCCGTCGCCCCCAGCTCACCCGACTCTGGGGGTTGACCCCGGCCCAGGGCGCGTGGCTGACCCTCTCCGTCCAGGTCGGCTTCGTCGTCGGGGCCCTCGTCTCGGCGGTCTTCAACCTGTCCGACGTCGTGGCCAGCCGCACCCTGTTCGTCGGCTCTGCCCTCCTCGGTGCCGCCGCCAACGCCGCCCTCCTGTTGGTCGACGGTGACCGGTACGTCCTGGCGGTCGGGTTGCGCTTCGTCACCGGTACCGCCCTGGCCGGTGTGTATCCCAGTGGCCTCAAGGTGATGGCCGGCTGGTATCGGCGCGGGCGGGGCACCGCGATGGGCATCCTGGTCGGGGCCCTCACCGTCGGGTCGGCGGCACCTCATCTCATCCGAGGCCTCGGGTTCGGATGGCAGGGGGTGGTGGCCGCCGCCTCGGTGCTCGCGGTGGTCGCCGCCGGGGCCATGTGGGTGGGGGTCACCGACGGCCCCTACGAGGTGCCGACCCACCCCTTCGACCGGAGACTCGTCGCCACCGTGATCGGCAACCCGGGTGTGCGGCTCGCCACCTTCGGGTACCTGGGGCACATGTGGGAGCTGTACGCCCTGTGGACCTGGGCGGCGGCGTTCTTCGCCGCGTCGGCGGTCGCCGCCGGTGCCTCCTACGGTTCGATCCCCGTCGTGACGTTCTTCGTCATCGCCGTCGGCGCTCTCGGCTCCTACGTGTTCGGACGGATCGCCGACACCTCGGGTCGGACGCTCTCGGCGGGACTGTCGATGGTGCTGTCCGGGGCGATCGCCCTCGCCACCCCGTGGCTCTTCGGGGCGGCACCGTGGATCGTCGTCCCGTTGTTCCTCGTGTGGGGCTTCGCGGTGGTCGCCGACTCGGCTCAGTTCTCGGCGATGGTGACCGAGACCGCCGACGACGAAGCCCGGGGGACCGCCCTCACCCTCCAGACGGCGCTGGGTTTCCTCCTCACCCTCGTCACCATCCGGGGGTCCCCCTGGTGGCCGAGGCGGCGGGGTGGCGGTGGGCGTTCGCAGGTTTGGCGGTCGGCCCGGCCCTCGGGGTGGTGGCGATGGTCCGTCTCCGCCGGAGCCCGTTCGCCGCCTCCCTCGTCGGCGGTCGGGGCTGACCCGACCGGCCGGTGGCGTGTGACGACCGCCGCCGTGGGGGATGCGCCGCTGGTACCGTGCGCCGATGCCGCCTCCACGTATCGGCCTCGCCCGTCTCCCGACCCCCTTCGAGCGCGCCGACCGGCTGTCGGAGGCGTGGGGGGTGTCGATCTGGGTGAAACGGGACGACCTCACCGGCTTCGGGTTGTCGGGGAACAAGGTGAGGAAGCTCGAATACCACCTCGCCGCCGCCCGGGAGGCCGGGGTGTCGACCGTGATCACCTGCGGCGCGGTCCAGTCGAACCATTGCCGGGCGACCGCGGTCGCTTCGGCCCGGCTGGGTCTGCGGTGTGTCCTGTACCTTCGATCTCCCGACGGTCGTCCACCGTCCGAGGTCGTCGGCAACCACCTCCTGCAGCGTCTGGCGGGAGCCGAATGCCGGTTCGTGGATCCCGAAGGCTACGCCCGGCGGGACGAGCTGATGCGCGAAGCCGCCGCGTCGCTGGGGTCGGCGTGGGTGATCCCGGAAGGCGCATCGGACGAGATCGGCATGTGGGGGTTGGTCACGGCCGCCGAAGAGCTCGCCGGCCAACTCGGTGCGTTGCGTCCGGCGGCGATCTGGCACGCGGCGTCGTCGGGGGGGACGACGGCCGGGCTGGCCTGGGGGTTCGCCCGCCTCGGTCTGGACGTCCCCGTCGTCGGATGCTCCGTCGGGGAGCCCGTCGCGGAGCTCGACCGGCGGATCCGGCGGATCCTCGCCGCAGCCGAAGACGAACCACCCGCCGCCACCGCCTGGGAGCTCACCGACGCCTACGTGGGGGACGGGTACGGGCTCGCCTCCGACGAGCAGCTGGCGGCAGCCGGCGAAGCGACTCGGCTCACCGGGCTCGTGTTCGACCCGACCTACACGGGGAAGGCGTTGGCCGGTCTCCGGGGCGAGATCGAACGAGGCCGGTTCCGGCCGGGCGACGACGTGGTGTTCTGGCACACCGGTGGGGGTTTCGCAGCGTTCGCCTGGGACTGGGCTCCGGCGCTCAGGTGACCACGCCCGGGTCCGGGGATGCACCGTCGGTCACCACCTGACGGGCGTCCGGACTCTCCGAGCGTCACGGAACATCCCGTCGGCGCCGAAGGTTGAACGAGTCACCATGCCCGACAACCAGCATCTCGCCTGGCTCGCCCGGTCGTTCGGACGTCCCGACTACCTTCCCCTCTCCCCCCGGGACCTCCAACTCCTCGAAGAGGCCGCCGAGATCGTCCACAAGTACCCGGGGACCCATCTGTTCAAAGAGGGCCAGGTCGCCGACGCCGCCTACCTGATCGAAGGCGGCGAGGTGGACATCTACCGCACCGTCTCGGGGTCGAGACGGGTCGTCGCCCGGGTGGGACCCAGTTCGGTGATCGGCGACATCGCCATGTTCGGCGGCGGCACCTACATCTCTTCGGCCCGGGCCGTGGGCCGGGTCCGGGCCTTCCGCTTCGACCGTGACCGGCTCCTGCCCGCCCTGGCGAAGCATCCGGCGATCTGCATGCGCTGGCTGGTGGCGGGGCTCCGGCAGCTGGAAGAGACCCAACGCCGGGTCATCCACCTGATGCACAAGACCGTCCTGGCCCAGGTCGCCGACCTCTTGTTGGAGGAACGGGGACCCGACGGCGAGGTGGCGTTGTCCCAGGCCTCCATCGCCATGCTGCTGGGAGCATCCCGTCAGACGGTGAACGAGAGCCTCGCCCGGTTACGGGAGCTGGGAGGGGTCGAGACGGGCTACCGGCGGGTGCGGGTGGTCGACCCGGACGTGCTCGAGGCCGTCGCCGCCGGCGAGAAGCCGTGACGGACGTCCCCGTTTTGGCGGGCGACGGTCGGGTGGGGTCAGGCGATGGTCACATCGGGATCCAGATAGACGTCCTGGATGGCGTGGAGCAGCTCGATCCCTTCCGCCATCGGGCGCTGGAAGGCCTTCCGGCCCGAGATCAGGCCTTGCCCGCCGGCTCGTTTGTTGATCACCGCCGTCCGTACCGCCTGGGCGAGGTCGCCTGCTCCGACCGAGGCGCCGCCGGAGTTGATGAGACCGATCCGTCCCATGTAGCAGTTCGCCACCTGCCAGCGGGTCAGGTCGATCGGATGGTCGGACGCCAGCTCGTCGTAGATCCGGGCGTCGGTCTTCCCGAAACCGATCACTTCGAAGCCGCGGTTCGTGGTGGGCTGTTTCTGTTTGATCAGGTCGGCTTCGATCGTCACCCCGAGGTGGTTGGCCTGGGCGGTGAGGTCGGCCGCGGTCTCGTAGTTGACGCCGTCGACCTTGAAGGCCGGGTTGCGGAGGTAGCACCACAGGACCGTGAACATCCCCAGGGAGTGGGCCTCGGCGAAGGCTTCGGCCACCTCCTGGAGCTGGCGGTCGGACCGATCCGACCCGAAGTAGATGGTCGCGCCGATCCCGGCCGCCCCCAGGTCGAAGGCTTGGCGCACGGTGCCGAACATGATCTGGTCGTAGGTGTTCGGGTAGCTGAGGAGCTCGTTGTGGTTGATCTTGACGATGAACGGGATCCGATGGGCGTACCGGCGTGAAGCCATCGCCAGCACCCCGAAGGTGCTCGCCACGGCGTTGCATCCCGCCTCGACGGCGAGCTCGACGATCGCCAGCGGATCGAGGTAGGCGGGGTTGGGGGCGAACGACGCCGCCGCCGAATGCTCGATGCCCTGGTCCACGGGGAGGATCGACAGGTACCCGGTACCGCCGAGCCGACCGTGGTCGTACATGGCCGCCAGGTTGCGGAGGACCTGGGGGGATCGGTCGGTGGACGCGAACACCCGGTCGACGAAGTCCGGTCCCGGGAGGGTGAGGGATTCGGCGGGGATGCCCTTCGAGGTGTGTCCCAGCAGGTCGTCGGCCTCGGGTCCCAACAGTGCGTGCAGATCCATGGTTCGTCCTCCGGGAGGGTTCCCTTCGATGATGCCAGATTCGCGGCGCCGAGGCGGGGCCGGGGGCGCCGACCCTTGACGCCCTCCGGGCGCTTCCGATAGGATGACCGCAGGTCGTGACCGCCGGAATCCCTGCGGATCGGACAGCACGCCCGAGGATCCGGGTCACCCGGACAAGTGAAGACCGACGACCGACGGGGCCCATTTGAGGTGTCTGCGTCGTTGTGTTATTGTCCGGGGTCGCTGTCCGGAACCCCAAGGAGGCTCCCTTGCCCTCGCGCGTCGATGAGCGCCTGTCGTTCGCCAAGATCCCCGAGGTCCTCCCTCTCCCCGACCTGCTCGCCGTCCAACACGACTCCTTCCGCTGGTTCTTGGAGGAGGGGCTGCGCGAGATCTTCGAGGAGATCTCACCGATCGAGGACTTCACCGGGACCCTCGCCCTCGAGCTGACCGACCACCGTTTCGGTGACCCGCCGATGTCGATCGAAGAGTGCCGGGAGCGGGACGCCAACTACGCACGGCCCCTGTTCGTCACCGCCCGGTTCCTCAACAAGCAGACCGGCGAGATCAAAGAACAGCAGGTCTTCCTCGGGGATTTCCCGATGATGACCGAGAACGGCGTGTTCATCATCAACGGCACCGAACGGGTGGTGGTGAGCCAGCTCGTCCGGTCCCCCGGCGTGTACTTCGATTCGACGCCCGACAAGACGTCCGACACGATCATCTACTCGGGGAAGATCATCCCCGGTCGGGGCGCGTGGCTCGAGTTCGACACCGACAAGCGCCACACGATCGGCGTCCGGGTCGACCGGAAGCGGCGTCAGTACGTCACCGCCTTCCTTCGTGCCCTGGGGATCGTCGAGACCGACGAAGAGATCCTCGACCTGTTCGACGGAGCCGAGTCGATCCGCAACACCTTGGAGCGGGACACGGCCCACGACCGGGACGAGGCGCTGATCGACCTGTACCGCAAGCTGCGTCCCGGGGAGCCGACCACCGTGGAGTCGGCCCGGGGTCTCATCCAGACCCTGTTCCGGAACCCGAAGCGCTACGACCTCACCCGGGTCGGTCGGTACAAGCTCGCCCAGAAGTTCCGTGAGGAACCGCCGAAGGACTACCGGGCCGAGAACCTCGCTCTGCTGCGTGACGAAGACATCGTCGACACGATCCGGTACCTGGTGGCCCTCCACGCCGGGGAACAGAGCATGGTCACCCACCGGGGTGTGGAGGTGCCGGTCAGGACCGACGACATCGACCACTTCGGGAACCGACGGATCCGGACCGTCGGCGAGCTCATCCAGAACCAGGTCCGGGTCGGGTTGACCCGACTCGAACGGGTCGTGAAGGAGCGGATGACCACCCAGGATCCCGACGCCATCACGCCCCAGAGCCTCATCAACATCCGGCCGGTGACCGCCTCCATCAAGGAGTTCTTCGGAACAAGCCAGCTCAGCCAGTTCATGGACCAGCCCAACCCGCTGGCCGGTCTCACCCATCGGCGCCGCCTGTCGGCCCTCGGTCCGGGTGGGCTGTCCCGGGAGCGGGCGGGATTCGAGGTGCGTGACGTCCACTCGTCCCACTACGGGAGGATGTGTCCGATCGAGACGCCGGAAGGCCCCAACATCGGCCTCATCGGGTCCCTCGCCACCTACGCCCGGGTCAACCGGTTCGGGTTCATCGAGACCCCGTACCGGAAGGTGAAGAACGGGAAGGTCACCCGGCAGGTCGACTACCTCACCGCCACCGAGGAGGAACAGTACGTCATCGCCCAGGCAAACGCGCCGCTGGCGAAAGACGGGTCCTTCCTCAACGACCGGGTCCTCGTGCGTCGGGCCGGCGGCGAGGTGGACTACGTGAGCCCCGACGAGGTGGACTACATGGACGTCTCGCCCAAGCAGATCGTCTCCGTGTCGACCTCGCTCATCCCCTTCCTCGAACACGACGACGCCAACCGGGCCCTGATGGGCTCGAACATGCAACGCCAGGCGGTGCCGCTCCTCAAGGCCGAGGCTCCGCTGGTCGGCACCGGCGTCGAGGAACGGGCGGCCAAGGATTCGGGCGACATGATCATCTCCCCGGTGGCGGGGACGGTGGTGGAAGTGACCGGCGACCGGATCGTGGTCAAAGAGTCGGGCTCCAACAAGAAGCACACCTTCGCCCTCGCCAAGTTCGAACGCTCCAACCAGGGGACGTGCGTCAACCAGAAGCCGGTGGTCGCCGAAGGTGACACGGTGGCAGAAGGTGACGTCCTCGCCGACGGGCCGTCCACCGACCACGGCGAGCTGGCCCTGGGCCGCAACCTCCTCGTGGCCTTCATGCCGTGGCAGGGACACAACTTCGAGGACGCCATCATCATCTCGGAGCGGCTCGTGAAAGACGACGTGCTCACCTCGATCCACATCGAGGAGCACGAGATCGACGCCCGGGACACCAAGCTGGGTGCCGAGGAGATCACCCGGGACATCCCCAACGTCGCCGACGAGGTGCTGGCCAACCTCGACGAAGACGGGATCATCCGCATCGGTGCCGAGGTCGGGCCCGGTGACTACCTGGTCGGGAAGGTCACCCCCAAGGGCGAGACGGAGCTGACTCCCGAGGAGCGGCTGCTCCGAGCCATCTTCGGGGAGAAGGCCCGTGAAGTCCGGGACACCTCCCTCAAGGTGCCCCACGGCGAGTCGGGCAAGGTGATCGCCGTCAAGGTGTTCAAGCGATCCGAAGGCTTCGACCTGCCTCCTGGCGTGAACGAGCTCGTGCGGGTGTACGTGGCGAAACAGCGCAAGGTCTCCGAAGGCGACAAGCTGGCGGGCCGGCACGGGAACAAGGGCGTCATCGCCAAGATCCTGCCGGAAGAGGACATGCCCTTCCTCGCCGACGGCACGCCGGTCGACATCATCCTGTCGCCCCTCGGGGTGCCGTCCCGCATGAACCTCGGGCAGGTGCTGGAGACCCATCTGGGGTGGGCCGCCGCCCAGGGCTGGGAGCCCTTCGACGGCGACAGCCCCGCCGCCAAAGGCGCCAAGCCGTGGACCCGGGTGGCGACCCCCGTGTTCGACGGCGCCCAGGAGGACGAGATCATGGCCGTCCTCGCCCATTCCCGACCCAACCGGGACGGGGACAGGCTGGTCGACGAGTCGGGCAAGGCGGTGCTCTTCGACGGGCGCACCGGGGAACCCTTCGACACGCCGGTCACCGTGGGCTACATCTACATGCTGAAGCTGGTGCACCTGGTGGACGACAAGATCCACGCCCGCTCCACCGGGCCCTACTCGATGATCACCCAGCAGCCGCTGGGCGGGAAGGCGCAGTTCGGCGGTCAGCGGTTCGGTGAGATGGAGGTGTGGGCCCTCGAGGCCTACGGAGCCGCCTACGCCCTCCAGGAGCTGCTGACCATCAAATCCGACGACGTCCAGGGCCGGGTGAAGGTGTACGAGGCGATCGTGAAGGGCGACAACATCCCCGAACCGGGGATCCCGGAGTCGTTCCGGGTCCTCGTCAAAGAGATGCAGAGCCTCTGCCTCAACGTCGAGATGCTCTCGGCGGGTGAAGAGGTGGAGCTGCGTGAACTCGACGAGGACATGTACCGAACCACGGAATCCCTGGGGATCGACCTGTCCCGGCCCGAACGGCCTGAGGCCGAGGTATGAGCCGGGTGACGATTCGGCAGGCGCAAACGTACGAGACGAGGAGACGCGGTGCGTCAGATCTTTGACGAGCTGAAGATCAGCCTGGCCTCCAGCGATCAGGTGCGAGCCTGGTCCTACGGCGAGGTGAAGAAACCAGAGACCATCAACTACCGGACCCTGAAGCCCGAGAAGGAGGGTCTGTTCGACGAGCGGATCTTCGGGCCCCAGCGCGACTGGGAGTGCTACTGCGGCAAGTACAAGCGGATCCGGTACAAGGGGATCGTCTGTGAACGCTGCGGCGTCGAGGTCACCCGCTCCAAGGTGCGCCGGGAGCGGATGGGACACATCGAGCTGGCCGCTCCGGTGACCCACATCTGGTTCTTCAAAGGGGTGCCGAGCCGTCTCGGCTACCTGCTGGACATGTCGCCGAAGGACCTGGAGAAGGTCATCTACTTCGCCTCCTACCTGATCACGGCGGTGGACGACGAGAAACGGCAGGCCGACCTCCCCGAGCTCGAAGAGGCCATGCGCGCCGAGTTGGAGATGGTGCGCAAGGAGTTCGACGAGTGGAAGGACATCCGGCTCGAGGCCCTCGAAGACGAGCTGGCGAGGATGGAGGAAGCCGGGGCGAAGGCCACCGAGATCTCCGCCCGCCGCCGCGAGGTCGAACGCGAGATCAAGGACCGGGAAGAGCGGGCCCAACGTGAGGCCGACCTCATCGAGGAGGCCTTCGAGACCTTCCGGACGATGAAACCGAAGGACCTCGTCGACTCCGAGCAGCTCTGGCGGGAGATCCACGAGCGCTACGCCGCCTACATCGAAGGCGGGATGGGCGCCGAGGCGATCCGGGATCTGCTGAGCCGCCTCGATCTCGACGCCGAGATGGAGCGGCTCAACGAGATGCTGAGCGCCAACTCGGCGCAGAAGCGCCAGCGGGCCACCCAGCGGATGAAGGTGGTGAAGCCCTTCTGGGAGGGCAAGAACCATCCCACCGACCTCATCTTGGAGACGGTGCCGGTCATCCCGCCGGATCTCCGTCCCATGGTGCAGCTCGACGGTGGGCGGTTCGCCACCTCCGACCTCAACGACCTGTATCGGCGGGTGATCAACCGGAACAACCGCCTGAAGCGCCTCCTGGATCTCGGCGCCCCCGAGATCATCGTCAACAACGAGAAGCGCATGCTGCAGGAGGCCGTGGACGCCCTGTTCGACAACGGACGTCGTGGCCGGGCGGTGACCGGTCCGGGCAACCGTGCCCTCAAGTCGCTCTCCGACATGCTCAAGGGCAAACAGGGCCGCTTCCGCCAGAACCTGCTGGGCAAACGGGTCGACTACTCGGGTCGTTCGGTCATCGTGGTGGGACCCCAGCTCAAGCTCCACCAGTGTGGGCTGCCCAAGGTGATGGCCCTCGAGCTGTTCAAGCCCTTCGTGATGAAGCGGCTCGTCGACCTCGACCTGGCGCAGAACATCAAGTCGGCGAAGCGGATGGTGGAACGTCAGCGGCCCCAGGTCTGGGACGTCCTCGGTGAGGTCATCCAAGAGCATCCGGTGCTGTTGAACCGGGCGCCCACCCTCCACCGGCTCGGCATCCAGGCGTTCGAGCCGGTGCTGGTGGAAGGCAAGGCCATCCAGATCCACCCGCTCGTCTGCGAGGCGTTCAACGCCGACTTCGACGGGGACCAGATGGCCGTCCATCTGCCGCTGTCCGCCGAGGCGCAGGCCGAGGCCCGGATCCTCATGCTGTCGCCGAACAACGTCCTGTCGCCGGCGTCGGGCCGACCCATCGTCACCCCGAGCCAGGACATGGTCATCGGCGTGTACTACCTGTCGGAGCTGGTGGAGGACGCACCCGGCGCCGGTCGGGTCTTCTCGTCGGTGGAGGAGGCGAAGATGGCCTACGACCTCGGCGAGCTCAGCCTCCACGCCCCGATCAAACTCCGGGTGGGGCCCCTGGCCGGGGACCCCGAGCGCCACGCCGAGTTCCGGGACGTCCTCGACGGCCTCTTGGAGCCCGAGCCGGTCGACCCGAACGGGAAGACCGAGACCACCCTGGGTCGGGCGATCCTCAACGAGGCGTTCCCGGCCGGGTTCCCCTACGTCAACGCCGTGGTGATCAAGTCCGATCTGCGGCGTCTCATCGAGGTGATCATCGAGCGGTATCCCCGCTCCGAGGCCACCGAGATGCTCGACGCCGTCAAGGACCTGGGCTTCCAGTACGCCACCCGGGCCGGGCTGACGATCGCCCTCGACGACGTCAAGACCCCGCCCGACAAGGCGAAGATCCTCGAGGAGTACGAAGCCCGGGCCGAGAGGGTCCAGAAGCTCTACCAGAAGGGCGTCGTCACCGACGACGAGCGGCGTCAGGAGCTCATCGAGATCTGGACCGAGGCCACCGACCGGGTGAAGGAGGCGATGGAACGGACCCTCCACGAGGAGAAGTTCAACTCGGTGGACATGATGGTGGGCTCCGGCGCACGCGGGAACGTCATGCAGGTCCGCCAGATCGCCGGGATGCGGGGACTGGTCGCCAACCCGAAGGGCGACATCATCCCTCGTCCCATCATCTCCAACTTCCGGGAGGGCCTGTCGGTGCTGGAGTACTTCATCTCCACCCACGGTGCCCGCAAAGGTCTCGCCGACACCGCTCTGCGCACGGCGGACTCGGGGTATCTCACCCGTCGTCTGGTGGACGTCTCCCAGGAGGTGATCGTCCACGAACCCGACTGTGAGACCGACAAGGCCATCCGCATCAGGATCGTCGACGACGCCGGCAACCCCATCCGCAACCTGCGGTCCCGGATCTTCGGCAGGGTCCTGGCCGACGACATCAAGGTCGGCAAGAAGGTGCTCGAGACCCGCCACGGGGTCAAGCTGAAGCGGGGCACCGTGGTCGGCTCCGACGAGCTGGTCACCATCCAGGCCGCCGCCGCCGACGTCGAGGAGGTGCGGGTCCGTTCCGTGCTGACCTGCGACTCGCGTCTCGGCGTGTGTCAGATGTGCTACGGGCTGAGCCTCGCCCTCGGCAAGCTGGTCGAGGTGGGGGAGGCCGTCGGCATCATGGCCGCCCAGTCGATCGGCGAGCCCGGCACCCAGCTCACCATGCGGACCTTCCACACCGGCGGCGTCGCCGGCGAGGACATCACCCACGGCCTCCCCCGGGTGGTGGAGCTGTTCGAGGCCCGCACCCCGAAGGGCAAGGCCGTCCTCGCCGAGTTCGGTGGCACCGTGCGGATCGTCGACGACGAGGAAGGGCGTCGGGTGATCCTCGAGAACAAGGACGGTGAGGTGTCCTACCCGGTGAGCCGACGGGCCCGTCTGCGTGTCCGGGAGGGCGACACGGTGGAGCCGGGCACCCAGCTCACCGAGGGCCCCCTCGACCCGAAGGAAGTCCTCGAGTTCCGAGGGGTGCGGGCGGCCCAGCAGTACCTGGTGGACCAGGTCCAGGAGGTGTACCGGTCCCAGGGCGTCGAGATCCACGACAAGCACATCGAGCTGATCGTCCGCCAGATGCTGAGGCGTGTGCGGGTGGTGGCTCCGAACGACTCGGATTTCCTCCCCGCCGAACTGGTGGACGAGCAGCGTTTCCGCGACACCAACCGGGCCCTGGTGGAGGAGGGCAAACGTCCCGCCGAGGGACGGCCCGAGCTGATGGGGATCACCAAGGCTTCCCTCGCCACCGACTCGTGGCTGTCGGCCGCCTCGTTCCAGGAGACCACTCGGGTGCTCACCGATGCGGCCATCCAGTCGAAGTCGGACTTCATGCGAGGCCTGAAGGAGAACGTCATCATCGGCAAGCTGATCCCGGCGGGGACCGGCTCCCCGGCCTACCAGAGCCTGCAGCCGGTGCTGCCGGGGGCGACCACCGTCTCCGCCACCCTGGGGATCTTCGGTGAGGCTGCGCCGGCCGGTGCCGACGAGGGTCTCCCCGAGAACCCGGCCGAGTGGCTCGCCTCGTTGGGGGCCGCCTCGACCGAGGAGACCGATGCGGAGGGTTCGGAGGAGGACGAGGAGTCGTCCGAGTCCTGACCGACCGAAGCACCCGCCATCTGTGCCTCCCCCTCTCCCGCCGAGAGGGGGAGGTCGCGTCGGGGCCCGCCTGGTCGCCCGACGCGGGTCGCAGGTTCCGGCAGGGAGCCGTCGATCCCTCCGTGATGCCCTAGGCCGTACTGCCCAAGACTGGGCTGGACTGGCTGCGGGGGTTCATTCGAAGTATTGGGGCCTGGACCATGCTGTCTCGGTCAGTGTGTCGTCTGATGGAGGTGCATG
>Ga0256830_1000245_pt1 | contig 47447 bp, 42 predicted proteins | sample 128326metaG_FD_190537 | JGI IMG/M metagenome (GOLD analysis project Ga0256830, IMG submission 190537) | Hydrothermal vent microbial communities from Lau Basin, Pacific Ocean - 128-326 | ecosystem: Environmental > Aquatic > Marine > Hydrothermal vents | place: Pacific Ocean: Lau Basin | collected...
GGGCCTCCCGGGGGGTGACGGACGCCGACGGCCGCCTGGCGGTCGCCGGGGGGAAGCCGGGGACCTTCTTCCTCTCGTTCCGGGGGGAGGGCGTGCCCCTCGGGTGGCGGAAGGGGCCCTACCGGATCACCGAGGGGAGGGTCCTCGACCTCGGCGCGCTGGAGGTTCCCCGTCCGGCCGCCCTCCGGGGAAAGGTCCTCCTGCCCGGAGGGACGCCGGCGATGGGCGCGGTCGTGCGTTTCGCGCCCCCCGGGGGCGGGTCGATCTTCGAGGTTCCCGGCGAGGAATGGCGGAGACGCGAGACGGACCGGACCGGCCGCTTCCTCTTCGAGAACCTTCCCCCGGGGGAGGCCCTGCTCGTCGTCCGCGCCCCCGGATACCTGCCCGCCGAGCGCGGACTCGACCTCGAAGAGGGGCAGCGGGCCGAGTTGTCGCCGATCCTCCTGCGCCGGGGACGCGGGCTTCGCGGCGTCGTCGTCGACGAACGCGGCGTCGGGGTCGAGGGCGCCCTCGTCGTCCCCGCCTCCATCCGTCGTCGGGGAGGGACGGAGACCAAGGTCTTCGACCCGGAACGAGGGGTCCACACGGACCGGAAAGGACGCTTCTCCCTGGAGGGCCTGCCCGCGAAGGTCCTTCTCCGAGTCTTTGCCGAGGGCTTCGAGCGAGGGAAGGACCGGGTCGTCGAGCCCGGCATCCGGGAGGCCCGGATCGTCCTCGTACGCCTGCGGGGAGTCGCCGGGACCCTGGTAGGCCCGGGGGCGGAGGGCGCCGAGGTCTATCTCGTCCGGCTCCGGGACACCGAGGGCGCGTGGTCTTCCTTCCTCCGGAAGACCCAGGCCGACGGCGGGGGCCGTTTCCGATTCACGGGGACGAAACCCGGTTCCTACTCGATCCTCGCATGGAAGCGGGGGGTCTCGGCCTCGGGCGGGAGGAGGATCCTCGTGCCCCCGTCGGGGAGGACCGGAATCGAGATCCCGATGCGGAGGACCGGGCCATGCCGCGTCCGGGTCCGCGACGCCTCGGGGAAGCCGATCGCCGGGGCGAGGGTCGTGGCCGAGTTCACGAAGCCCGAGGGGATGGAGGAAGAGACCTCTCGCCTGCTCGCGAACTGGAAGTCCGCGGACCTGCCCCTAGCCGAGGGGGTCACGGACGAGGACGGGACCTTCCGTCTCGAGGGACCCTGGATCGGCGGCCTCCGCCTGCGGGTCTCCGCCACGGGTTTCCTCGAGGCCGTGAAGGACGACCTCGTTCTCGAGGGCGGCCCCACGGAGTTCTCGCTTGTTCTCACGAGGGGCGGGCGGATCGAGGGGCTCGCCCTCCGCGCCGACGGCAGGCCCTTCGCGGGGGGGCGGGTCCGGATCGAGAAGGAGCGCGCGGGGACCGGCGGGACGGAAGAGGCTTCGAGGACCTTCCGGATCGGAGAGTTCGAAGAGGCGAAGGAGCTTTCGATCGACGCCTCGGGAGGATTCCGCTCGGAAACCCTGGAGCCCGGCCTCTACCGCCTGCGGCTCCAACCGGAGCCGGAGGTCCGGGAAAGATCCAGGGCCCGGCTCGTCTGGAGTTCGGGCGCGGGAACGAGGCCGTTGGCCGAAGAGCGGGTCCGGGTCGAGGCCGGGAGGGTCGCGAGGGTCACCCTCCGTTCGGTCGCGCTCGCAGCCCTCGAGGGGAGGGTCGCCTACCGGGGCGAGGGCGTGCCCGCCGCGCGGGTCTTCCTCCGTCCGAAGGGCATGAAAGGGCGCGGGGCCTTCGACCTCCGCGAATGGAAGGCCGACGGGGATGGAGGGTTCGCGAAGAAGAACCTTCCTCCAGGGGAATACGAGATCTTCGCGAAGCCCCCGAAGGGCGGGGTCGCGACGGACCCCCTCCCCCTCGTCCTGGCGGCGGGAGGTACTGCGAGGAAGGACCTCGAACTCGGCGGGGGGCTCGTGCGGGGAGTGCTCCGTCCGGCGACGGGGACCCGGCTCGATGATCTCGAGGTCTGGCTCCTGCGTCCCGGGGGGATGTCCATCCGGAGGGCGGTCGTCCAGGTCGTGTCCATCTCCGGCAAGAAAGGAGGCGCTCCCCGGGAGCAGAGCGTGAAGATGAACGCCCCGGGGTCCCCCGAACCCCAAACCCCCTCTCCAGACGGTTCGTTCCGCTTCGACTTCGTCCCGGCCGGGACCTGGACCCTCAAGGTCAAACAGCGGGACGGGGCGACTCTTCACGTGGATCGCTTCGAACTCGCGGCCGGCCAGGGGATGGATCTCGGAGAGATCCGGCTCGCCGCGGTCTTCCCCGTAGTTTGCCGGGTCGTCGATCCGAGCGGCCTTCCGGTCGCCCTGGGAGATCTTCGGGTCCTGGAGATCGGGAAGGACGGGAAGCCCGGAGCCGAGGTCTGGTCGGGGCTCGTGCGGGACGGTGCCTGCAAGATCCAGGGCCTCGCGCCGGGTCGTTACCGCCTTCTCTTCCAGAAGATCGACGGCGGGAAGCGAACTTCGCCGGCCCCTCTCGGAGAAATCGAGGTCCTGCCCGACGGGTCGGTGCGCGGCAACGACCTGCGGTTGAGATAGCGGTTTTTTCCCGACCTCCGAAGGTGGAGGGAACCTCGGGGGCCGCGGGCGACGTCCTATCTTCCGCTCAGGTCGCCCCCCCTCCGCGCCCCCTTCCGAAACCCCGTTCGTTCCGCGGGTTCCGGTCCTCTCCACATCTTTTTCCCGCTCACAACTCGTCCGGACTTCCGGAATCGGGTTAGGCTTCTGAGGCCCCAGGGGCCGCCCGAGACCCGCCCTCCGTGACAGCGAGGTTTGCGCTGGACATGCCCGCACACCCGACCCGAAACCTGACGATTCGATTCCTGCGTCCGTTCTGCGCCTGGGCCGTCGTCCTGGTCCTCGCCGCCTCCTGCGGCGGCGGGGGCGGCGGCGGAGGCACAGGGAACGCCGGAGGCGGGGGGCCGAGTCTGCCTCCCTCTTTCCGCAGTCCCGAACCCGGCAAGCTGACCGGGAACTGGGAGATCGAGCGCATCGAAGTCCTCCGGGACACCGGGCAGAAGCACAAGCTCAAGACCGGGATGAACCTCCGCTTCTCGCCGACCGAGGTCGAGGTCCTCGTCGACGAATATCTCGGTCCGGACACGATCTTCGACGACCAGATCACGAAGCTCTTCGGAGGAACGATCGATGTCAAGCAGGTCATTCTTCCGACCTCCTTCACGTTCTCGATGGACCTCGATTACTCGAAGTTCTTCCAGATCCTGTTCAAGATGCGGGTGTCGGCCACCGGGAGGGTCATCCCCGCGGGGATCGGCTGGGCGCTGCGCGTCGACTACAAGCAGGAGACCTACCGCGGAGATCCGAAGACGCCGTTCGAGGTCGACGACCTCGTCTTCTTCTGCAAGCCGGGCGGCGAGGTCCGGGATACGCAGGGGCTCTGGTACATCCAGAGCATTCAGGTCTACGTCGACAACGGCATCCCCTACACGAACCGCTTCGATACGAAGAAGCCCCTCGTCTGCGGAAAGACCGAAGTGACCGAGGTCTTCGGGGCTCCCTGGACGGCCTCGGCCTTCCAGAAGGTCTTTTCGGACTTCACCCTTCACAAACTCCGGACCTTCGTCGGACATGGAGTCGTCCAGGGTTACATCGGGTTCTCGAAGATCAATTTCCTGCAGGCTCTCGGGGACTTCAGCTTCCACCACACGGGGAAATACCTGCAGGGGGATCTCCGGATGGCCTGGTTCCTCGCGCAGCCCGCGCCGGGGTTCTGGGATTTCGACCATATCTACATCACGCTCGGACGGACGCCCAAGATCCCCGCGGGGATCGAGGGGACGGGAAGCCCCGCCGCGGTCTCCGGCTACGAGAATCCCTTCCTTCCGAGCGAGGAGGAGATCCGGCTCTACCGCCCGGATCGGGCCGCCGCCCTCCTCGGCGGGGACTGAGGCCCGCCGGCCTCGGGCGGAAGGCCTATCCGGGATCGGACGGTCCTTCCCCGCGGTGCCGTTCGTAGGATTCGAGGGAGCCGATGTCCGTCCAGCCCTCGACGATCGGGAAATGTCCGCAGGCTCCCCGTCTCCCCAAGGCGTTCAACCAGCGCACCATGTCGAAGGGGCCCTCGGCCGGCACCTCGCGCAGCAGGGAGCCTTCGAAGAGGTAGATGCCCGCGTTGACCGGAAGGCGGAGGGTGGGCTTCTCCTCGAGGCGTTCGAGATCCTGTCCCCGGAAATGGGCGAGTCCGAAGGGCACCCGCACCTCGTGCAGGAAGGTCGCGACCGTGACGCCGTTCCCGTGTCGCTCGTGCCAGGCGAAGAGAGAGGGGAGGTGGATGGAACTCAGGATGTCGCCGTTCATCACGAGGAGTCGTTCCGGTTCCTCGTCGAGGAGACCGAGGGCTCCGGCCGTGCCCAGCGGCTCCTTCTCCTCCAGGAAGTGGATCTCGAGTCCGAAGGCGCTCCCGTCCCCGACCGAGGCCTTGACCTTTGCCGCGAGGTAGCAGACCGAGATCCATACCCTCGAAAGTCCCGCCTCGGCGGCCTGCTCGAGGATCCGGTGCAGGAGGGGACGGCCTTCGACCGGGAGGAGAGGTTTCGGGCAGTCGTCGGTCAGGGGACGCAGGCGCGCGCCCCGTCCTCCGGCCATCAGGAGGGCGGCGCGGACCTCCGGGGGGGAGGGGGGGGACCAGGGGAGGGGACGTCCGTCTCCGTCGAGGGGGAGCCCGGCCCGGTCGACCGGTGCGAGGTGGGGGCGGATCCCGTGGTGGAGGCGGATCGTCCCGGCGAGTCCGAGGCGGAGGTCCTCTTCCGAGAGGACCCCGGCGGCGCGCCCGTCCGCCTCGACCGCGAGGAGCCAGGGAAGATGCCGTCCCCGGAGCCGGTTTACGGCCTCCTCGAAGGTCGCGGAGGCCGGAATGACGTGGTCGGTCGAGGGGAGGACTTGGGACATCAACGATAGGCAGCGGGAAGGTGCTCCCTCCAGCTCTTGTCGTAGAGAGCCAGATCGATGCGTCCTTCCCGCGCTTTCTGCATGATCCTGCGGAGTTCCTCGGGAGGCGCCGGGAACAGCAGGAGGATGTGGCGCGCGCGAACCTTGTCCTCGGCCGGGGTCGCACCCTTCTGCCGGCCCTCGACCTTGATCAGGTGGAGGCCGAAGGGAGAGAGGACCGGCTGGCTGACCTGGCCGATCGCCAGCGTGAAGGCGACCTTCGCAAAGGGAGGGACCATCTGGTCACGCCCGAAGAACCCGAGGTCCCCTCCCCGTTCCTTACTCGGGCCCTCCGACTCCTTCTTCGCGAGTTCGGCGAAGTCCTCACCCTTGGCAAGGCGCTCCATCAGGGCCTCGATCCGTTCCCCCATCTCCTGGAGCTTGTCCGCGTATTTCGCGGCCACCGCCGCGGTGGGGACGAGGCCCGCGATCGCTTTTTCGTAGTACTGCTCGGGATCTCCGCCGAGGTAGCCCGCGTAGTAGCCCGCGAGTTCTTGGATCTCCGTCTTCGAAATCGCCCGGCCATTCACGACGAGGGCTGTGCTCTCGGGGAAGCGCGTCTTCTCGTCGTCCCCGAGGAGGCGGTGTTTCCCCCCCTGCTTCGTCCCCGAGGTCGCGGCGTCCTTCGACTCGCCGGTCTCGCCGGGTGTCCCGGCTTCGTCTCCCTCCGCGGGCGATTCCTTCGCCGCCTTGGAGCCTCCGATCACGCGATAGGAGGGCTTGCGCCGGGCGAGTCGGGCCTGGACGTCCTCGATCGAAACCCTCGTCCTGATCTTCGTCTCGATCGAATCGAGGAGGTCGAGGAGGCGGCGGAAGGAGATCTCGCCGAGTTTCTCCGGGGATTCCTGGGCCCGGAGAGAGGGGAGGGCCAGCGGGAGGAGAAGGATCGCACACAGGACCTTGCGCATGACGGCAAACCTCATCGAGGGGATCGAGGGGGAAGAAGGGGAGGGGGATTCTACGGCCGGCCGGCGGCTTCCCCAAGACGGAGCCTCTCGCCGGGAACTCCCTCGTGCAGGCTCAGGGCCGGAGCGTGGAGGTAGGTCGTCCCGCGGATCCGTCGCCGGAGGTCCGCCCGGACGCGTTCGACCTCCTCCTCGGTCCATCCGAGGGCCTCTGCGGTCGCGGCCGCCGCTTCCCCCGCGTGGAGCCCCGCCAGGCAGCGGTCGAGTTCCTCGAGGGGGAGCCCGAAGAAGAACTCCTCCTGGGTCTGGGCCAAGGAATACGTGTCCGTCGTCGGGGTCTGCTCGAGGACTTCCCGCGGGAGCCCCAGGGCGCGCCCGAGGGCGCGAACCTGGGTCTTGTAGAGATGGGCGATCGGTTTGAGGTCGGCGGCCCCGTCCCCGTTCTTCACGAAGAAGCCCAGTTCGTATTCGAGCCGGTTCGGGGTTCCCAGGACCGCGAAATTCAGGAGATCCGCGGAATGGTACTCGAGCATCTTCCGGCAGCGCTGCTTGAAGTTCGTTGCGGCGATGATCCGGGCGAGGACGCCGGGGCGCAGACGGTATTCGGCATGCCTTCCCGACGGATCCCGGACCTCGAGCTTGAAGACGTTGAGCCTGCCGGTCTCCTTGAGGCGTCCGGGAAGCTTGATCTTCATCGTCCAGCCCTCCCCGAAGTCCGGGACGACCTCACGGATCGCTTCGTCCCGGCGCCGGTAGCAGCCGGAGGCCTCGAGTAGGCCGGAGATCTCCTCCGTCATGGGCTCCAGTCCGAGGTGGCTGGCGACGAAGCGGCCCATGTCGGTCGTTCCTGGATCGCATTCCCGTTCGGGCATCAGGAGAACGCGGACGCGCTGCGGACCGAAGGCCCGCAGCGCGAGGGCGGCGCAGACCGAACTGTCGATCCCTCCGCTCAGACCGAGCACGACCCCCTTGCGCCGCAGGTTCTTCTCGACGGCTTCGACGAGAAAGGTCAGGATCCGTTCGATTTCAGCCGAGGGGTCCATAGATAGTGGATTGTCGTTCCGGGTTTCCATCGCATCGACCTGGATGGGATTCTTGATGGGTTCCCGGCAAGATAGCGCATCTTCGATCTCGAATGTGCGGAATCACCGGATGTCTGGCGGCCGAAGGGGAGGCGCCCTTCGAAACGCAGGTCCTGCGGGCGGCCGCGTCCCTGCGGCACCGGGGCCCCGACGGATCCGGTCTGTACGTAGACCGATCGCTCGCGATGGCCGCGACGAGACTCGCGATCTTCGATCTCGAGGGAGGGGACCCTCCGCTCTCCAGTTCTGACGGGAGGTTCTGGGGCATCCAGAACGGGGAGATCTACAACCACCCCGAACTCCGGGCGGAGATGGAGGAACGCGGGATCTCGTTCCGCACGAGCTGCGACACCGAGGTCCTCGTGAATGCCTATGCTCTGTGGGGGCCGGACTGCCTCGAGCGCTTCGAGGGAGTCTTCGCCTTCGCGGTCTGGGACCGTCGGGAACGGCGCCTCTTCCTCGCGCGGGATCGTTTTGGGGTCCGTCCCCTCTTCACCGCCCTCCGGGAAGGACGGTTCTGGTTCGCCTCGGAGGCTGGGGCCCTCGCTTCCCTGCCCGAGGTATGGGACGGTCTCGATCCCTCCTGCCTGCCGGAGACCTTCGTAACCTGGGGCTGCGGCCCGGACCGGAGCTTCTTCCGGGGGATCGCGGAACTTCCGCCCGGGAGTTGCCTCGAACTCCGAGCAGGGGAGGCCCCAAAGATCCGGACCTGGTGGCGTCCCTTGTTTCCGGGTCCGGGGGACGAGGGGGGAGAACGAGTCGAGGACCTGGTCGACGCCTGTGAGGAGCGTCTTCGGCGGGCGGTCCGGCTCCGCCTGCGGGCGGACGTCCCCGTCGCCCTCTACCTGAGCGGGGGGCTCGATTCTTCCCTCGTCGCGGCTCTCGCGCGGCAGGAGTCGAGCGCGCCGTTGCACGCCTTCGGGCTGACCTTCGGAGATCCCTGCTACGACGAGTCAAAGCCCCAGCAACGCATGGCGGAGGCCCTCGGCCTGGACCTCGAGGTCCTCGCGATCGAGGATGGACGGGTTGCCGAGGCCTTCCCCGAAGCCGTCCTTCGGGCGGAGAAGCCCCTGCTGCGGACCGCCCCGGCCCCCCTCTTCCTCCTCTCGTCCCTCGCCCGCGAACATGGGCTCGAGGTCGTCCTGACCGGGGAGGGAGCCGACGAACTCTTCGCGGGATACAACCTGTTCCGGGAGACCGCGGTCCGGAGGTTCTGGGCGAGGGTCCCTTCCTCCCCGATCCGCCCCCGCCTTCTCGAGCGACTCTATCCCTATCTCGCCCGGGATCTCGGGAGGAGTGCCGCCTTCACGAGAGCCTTCTTTCGGAAGGGGCTCACCGAGACCGGCGACCTCTTCTACTCCCACAGGATCCGATTCGCGAACACCGCCCGCTGTCTCCGCTTCCTCGCCCCCGAGATCCGGGATATCCTTCCGTTCGAAGCCTGCCTGGAGCGCCTCCGCGGCCGCCTTCCGGAGGGCTTCGACGAACAGGACTGGCTCGGCCGCGCCCGGAGTCTCGAGATCCTCTCCTTCCTCGAGCCCTACCTCCTCCACAGCCAGGGGGACCGCATGCTTATGGCCCATTCGGTCGAGGGGCGGTTTCCCTTCCTCGCTCCGCCGGTCGCCGAGTTCGCCTCGAGGCTACCGCCGCGGGTCTGCCTCGCGGGGCTCCGGGAGAAGTGGATTCTCCGCAAGGTCGCCGAAAGGCATCTTCCGCTCGAGATCTCCGCGCGCCCGAAGAGGCCCTACCGCGCACCAATCCTGGGTGCCTTCTTCGGAGCGGACGCACCCTCCTGGGTCGAGGATGTCCTCGAGGACGCGCTCCGGCCGGGCGGCTTCTTCGATCCGGTCCAGGTCGAGAGGCTCCGGAAGCGCTGCCGCGAGAAAAGGGGCGAGGGAATCGGGGAGACGGACGAGATGGCTCTTTCGGGCATCCTCTCGACCGGGATCCTCGAGGAGCGCTGGAGGGGAGGGGCCCGTGGGCCCTCCCCGCTCGTCCCCCGGCGCAGGATCCGGGGGAGCGAAATCGATCCGCCGGGAGGAGCCCGGCCTCCCGGCGGGAAAAAGGAGGATGCATGAACATGGGGGGGCTTCCGCCGTTCCGGACCTTCGATCCCGAGGGTCCACGCCTCCTGCAGGATCTGCTCACGAGGGCGGCCGGCCGTTTCGGGGGGGACGAGGCCCTCGTCGACCGGGATCGGCGGCTCGGGTTCCGGGAGTGGGAGGCGGCCTCCAGGGGCGTCGCCCTGGCCCTCCGGAAGAGGGGCCTGAAGGCGGGCGACCGGGTGCTGATCCTCTGCGAGAGCCGATGGCGGACGGCCGCGGCCTTCTTCGGCGTCCTGTACGCGGGGGGCGTCGCCTGCGTCCTCCACCCGCAGACCCCACCCTCCAAGCTCGCCTTCCTCTGCGAGGACACGGAGGCCGCCTTCCTGATGACCGAGGAGGGGCTCCGGAGGACCTGGGGGGAGGCCCTCTCCCCGCTCGCCCGCAGACCCGGGGTCTTCCGGGCCCGCCCGCCGGAGGGCGGCTCGTCTTCGGAGCCTGCCGGGGAGGAGGGCTTCCCCTGGCCCGAGCCCGCCGGGGAGGGGGAGGCGGTCGAGACTTCCGGAACCGGGGACGAGGATCTCGCCGCCCTGATCTACACCTCGGGCAGCACCGGCCGCCCGAAGGGCGTCATGCTGAGCCACCGGGCGATGGTCTTCGCGGCGCGGAGCATCGCGCACTACCTCCGGCTCGAGCGAGGGGACCGAATCCTCGACTGTCTCCCTCTCGCCTTCGACTACGGGCTCTACCAGATCTTCTTCGCGGCTCTCACCGGCTGCGCGGTCGTCTTCGAGCGGAGCTTCGCGTTCCCGGCGGAGGTGCTGCAGACCCTCGAGCGGGAGTCGATCACGGTCTTCCCGGGGGTCCCGACGATCTTCGCGATGCTCGTTTCGATGCACCGCCGCAAGGCCCTGCGCCTTCCGGGAGTCCGGATCCTGACGAACACGGCGGCCATGCTCCCCCCCGAGCACCTCGATCCGTTGCGCGAGATCTTCCCGAATGCGCGGATCTTCAAGATGTACGGCCTGACCGAATGCAAGCGGACGACCTGGCTGGATCCCGACCTCCTGGACCGCAAGCCCTCCTCGATCGGGAAAGCGATCCCGGGCACGGAGGTCTTCCTCAGGGACGAGGAGGGGCGGCCCTGCCCGCCGGGAAAACCCGGCATCCTCCATGTGAGGGGCCCACATCTGATGAAGGGTTACTGGCGCCGGAAGGAGGAGACCGAGGCGATGCTCGTCCCCGGTCCCGAACCCGGAGAGACGGTGTTGCGGACCGGAGACTGGGTTCGCCGGGACGAGGAGGGGTTTCTCTACTTCCTTGGGCGCAGCGATGACATCGTCAAGACACGGGGGGAGAAGGTTAGTCCCCTCGAGGTCGAGAACGCGCTCCTCTCGATTCCCGGCGTGCGGGAAGCCGCGGTCCTCGGGATCCCCGACGACCTCCTCGGCGAGGCCCTGCGAGCCTTCGTCGTCCTCGAGGAGGGTGAAGAGATGTCCCCCCTCGAGATCCGCCGGGCCTGCCAGGGCCTCCTCGAACCCTTCATGGTTCCGAAAGAGGTGCACCTCCTCGAGGAGCTGCCGAAGACCGAGAACGGAAAGGTGAAGAAGTCCGCCCTACCCAGAGGTCCGATGCCGAGGGGTCTTCGTGGAGGGCGGGGAGGTCATCCTGCCGGGTGGGACGACCGGTGATATTCTTTCGAGAAACCCGCGAAGGCTTTTCATTCATGGATCCATCCCGACTCTCCACGCTCCGCTCCGACCTCAGGTCCTATATCCGCGAGAACTTCCTGATAAGGGAAGGGGAACTTCCCGGAGACGAGGATTCCCTTCTGGACGGGGGGATCCTCGATTCGACCGGAGTCCTCGAGCTGATCACGCATCTCGAGGACAGCTACGGCATCGAGGTGCTCGACGAGGAGATCGTCCCGGCGAACCTGGATTCGATCGCGGCGCTGGCCGCCTACCTAGAGCGGAAGGGAGTCGACGCGGGGGATTCCTCCTCCGGAGGATGATCCGGCCCCCCGAACGCGGTCCGGTCCCCGCGTGGCGCCGGCCTCCATCCTCCGCTATCGTCCGCCCGCGATCCGAAGACCTGGAGGACGTTTGTACGGATTGGAGCGAGTTCCGGCGGAGATCCGGGAGATCCTCGATCGATACGGCTTCGACGAGACCCGCTTCCTGAGGGAATGCGAGGCCGTCGCTTCGGGGAGGATCTCGAAGGAGGCGAATCTCGTGCGGGGACGGCTGCAGCCCCCCGGCCCGAGGGCCTGGGTCGATCTCCCCGGACCCGAGGAGCCCGAGGCCCGGGAATGGGCCGAACTCGGGCGAACGGCCCTCGCCGAGGGTAAGGTCGGCGCGATCATCCTGAACGGCGGGATGGCCACGCGTTTCGGCGGGGTCGTCAAGGGCGTCGTCGAGGCCCTTCCCGGGAGGTCCTTCCTGGATCTCAAGATCGCCGGCATCGCGGGAGCCGCGGCGGGGGCCGGAGGCAAGGTCCCGATCTACCTGATGAACAGTTTCGCGACCGAGGAGGCGACCCGCCTCCACGTGGCCGAACATCGGAACTTCGGGCTTTCCGAGGGCGACCTGCGCTTCTACACGCAAGGGATCTCCCTGCGCCTCCGGAAGAACGGGGAGATCCACTTCGACGAGGCGGGGATGCCCTCCTGCTACGGGCCGGGACACGGGGACTGCATCCCGTTCTTCCGCGCCTCGGGTCACCTCGAACGCTTCCTCGATGGGGGAGGGCGGATCCTCTTCCTTTCGAATGTCGACAACCTCGCCGCCAGGCTGGATCCGATCGTGATCGGAGCGCACCTCGCGAAGGGCGCCTCGCTGACCGCCGAACTTGCGCCGAAGTGGCCGGGCGACCAGGGCGGGGCCCCGGTGCTCGTCGACGGGGCCCTGTGGATCGTCGAGGGGTTCCGATTCCCCCCGGATTTCGACCAGGATTCTGTGCCGGTCTTCAACACGAACACCTTCACGGTGGACGCGGAGGCCCTCGATCGGGACTTCCCGCTGACTCCCTGCTATGTCGAGAAGAAGGTCGGAGGGGCGGAAGTCGTCCAGGTCGAGACCCTCGTCGGGGAGTTGACCCGTTTCCTGCCGACTTTCTATTTGAAGGTCCGCAGGACGGGGAAGTTGTCCCGCTTCTTCCCGATCAAGACCCCAGAGGATCTGCAGGACGGGCGGGAGGACCTCGCACTGATCTGCGCGGACTGAGGCGTGGCTGCCGGGATCAAAGGAAGCGGATCGCGAGGACAGAGATGTCGTCGGTCTGCTCGGTCGTGCCCGTGAAGCGGACGAGTTCCTCGTAGAGCCGGTCGACGAAGCGCTTCGGATCCCGGTGCTCGCCCCTCCGAATCAGCTCCTTCAACCGCTCCTCCCCGAACATTGAAATCTTTCGGGCGTCCTGGGCCTCGGTCACCCCGTCGGTGTAAAGGACGAGGAAGTCGCCGGGGTCGGTCGGGGTCCGCGTCGTCTCGTAGGTCATGCCTTCGAACATCCCGAGCGGTGGGCCTGTGGCCTCCAGCTCGACGAAGCGGTCCTCTCCGGGCTTGTAGAGATAGATCGGATTGTGTCCCGCCGATGCGAAGACGAACGAGCGGTCCTCCGGATCGATTCGAAGCGTCGCGGCCGTCAGGAACATGCCCGTTCCCTCGATCTCTTCGCGGACGATGTGGTTCATCTCGGTCAGGAGGATCTCGGGTTCGAGCCAGAGGGCGTTGCTCCGGTAGCTGGCCCGGAAAGATGTCATCAGGAGGGCCGAGTTGACCCCGTGTCCGGACACGTCGGCGATGATCGCGAACACGTCCCCCGATTCCCCGGACAGGAGATCGAGATAGTCGCCGCCGACCTGCTGCGACATCTGGGACCTCCAGGCGAAGGAAAGGTGTTCATTGGATGGAGGCTCCTTCGGGAGGAGCCTTTGCTGGACGACGGAGGCGATCTCGAGCTGCGTCGAGAGTTCCCTGCTGCGCAGAGCCCTCTTCTCGAGTTCCCGGCGATGGATCACCGCGGCCCCGAGTTCGAAGAGGTGCTGGGAGACCGCGAGCTTCGCCTCGAAGTTCCGCTCCTTGTCGGCGACGTTGCAGAGGACGCAGAGGCCGACCTCGACCCCGTGGTAGGTGAGGGGGGCCGAGACGATATTCCGCATCGGTTCGGGGATCTTCTCCGAATCGAGTCCGGGGAAGGTCCCGGCTCCGTCCCGCGCCAGGTAGACAGGTTTGGTCCCCCGGACCTTCGAGGGCCACCATTCGCCCTCCACGGTCACGATGCGCTCGAGGAGTTCGGCGGGCATGCCGACGGCCTGGTCGAGGAAGAGTTCCGATTTCGGATTCTCGACGTCTTCGAAGACATAGACGGCGCCGGCGACGGCCCCCAGGGACTGCATGCAGAGCTGCAGGAGGCGGGCCGCCATCGCCTCGGGGTCCTGTTCCTGGAAGAGGACGACCCCCTCCTCGAAGATCTTCAGGCTCGAACAGTAATGCTCGAGACTGCGCTGGGATTCCTCGTTCCGCAGGAGGTTGACCTTGGCGGTCGCGTAGTGCAGGAGGAGGACCTCGAGGAGCTTGGCCGTATCCTCGTTCGGAGGTGAGGTGAGTGCGAGGTGCCCGATCTCGTACTGGTCGAAGAGCAGGGGGAAAGTGACGCCTCCTTTCGGGGGCCAGGAACCCTCGGGAAGGAGGGCGCCGGGGGGAGGCGGCGCATCGGGCCCCCCGGAGGCCTCGATGTAGAATTCCCCCCCGTCCCGTTCGGTCGCCAAGGCGAAGGAGATCGGACCCAGCAGGTTGCCGAGTTCGTGGACGATCGTGCGTCGGAGTTCCCCCTCGTTCCGGGGGCGATGGAGATCGACCCAACCGGCGGCCTGCCGCAGGTAGCGGTGGGCGTCACTGTTTTGCCCTCCGCGAAGCTCCTTTTCGGCGGAGTGGGCCATCGAAGGATCAGGCTCCGAGGTTTCCCAACGCGGCCACGGACTGCTCCATGGACTCGGCGAGTTCCGGGGCGAAATCCTCCCAGGAGTTTTCATCCATTCCGAGGATCTCGAGGTCCCTCCTCCTCGTTTCCGGGTCCCAAGATTGGGGCTTTCGGAGTCCGAAGCCAAGCGCGTGGGAATAGGAGTCGGAGATCCGGACGAGGGCCGTGATCTCGGCGAATGCGGGGTGCGGTTCCCCTTCGTGATGGTGGAGGAGGACCTCACGGACCATCGGGCTCAGGTTCCATTTCTCGGCGATCAGGCTGCCAGCCTCCTGGTGGTCCATGCCGAGCAGGGCCCTCTCTTCCTCGATGATATCGGATTCCCCCCAGTCCAGAACTAAGCCTTCCTCGGCGAGGAAGGGGCCGAGAAGCATCTTGCCGATGTCGTGGAGAAGTCCCGCGACGAAGACCTCTTCCTGGTGGTCGGGATCCATGCGGATCGCGACCGCCAGGGTCCGTGAGGCCGAGGCGACGGTGATCGAATGTGTCCAGAGACCCTTGGGCTCGTGCCCGTAGCACGAGAAGTTCCGTTCAAGGTAGTTGGATGTGCTCGCGGCCAGGACTAGGCTGCGGAGGCTCCGGAATCCGAGAACCATGACCGCGTCCTTGATCGAAGTCACCGGATTCGCAAGGCCGTAGAACGGGGAGTTCACGACCCGGAGCATCCGGGCCACGAGAGCCGCGTCGTTGCGGAGATGGTGTTCGAACTGCTCGAGTTCGGCGCCTTTGCTGTCGTTCAGGAGCTTGAGAATCTGGGTTACGACTTCAGGGAGGGAGGGAATTAGCTCGCTTCGCTGTTCGACCTCCCGCCGGATCCTGTCGTGCCTGGCCAGATTGCTGAGCGGACTGGTTCCCATGGTCGTTGTCGTGATCCTGTGGATTGAAGGAAAAGAAAGAACCTTGGACAAAGCGAGATCGACCCCCATGACCACCCGGAATTCGATTTCCGGATGGACCTGAATGGCAAGGGAAATCCCTGGTCTCTGACGGATTCCTCTTTCGATTTTCGAATATCCCGAACTTGAGGAGTCCCCTCGGAGCTCGGGAATCCCGCATGGGACGGTTCTTGCGGGGACGGTCCTGGACGGCCAAGTTGGGGGTATGGACGCGAAATGCGGGACCGGAGCCGCGGGGTTGCGGTTCCTTCCAGGCGTCGGCCCGTGGACCGAGGCCCGCCTGCGGGAGGCGGGGATCCCCGGGGGCCGGGAACTCCTTCTGCGGCTTCCGAGGTCTCTCAAGGTATTGCGGGCCCTGCCCTCGCCCGTGGAGGAGGCGCTTGGATCGGAGGTCTGCTGCCTCGGGAAGAGCTTGGGTGCGGTTCTCAGGCGCCTGCCGGGCCGGCGGAGCCTCGTGGTCGTTCGGATCGGAGCCCTTCTCCCCCGGCCCGAGGTTCCGGAGGCCCTGAGGGGAGGGAAGGGGGCCGCGCTCCTGGAAGCCGCCTTCTTCAACCAGCCCTGGATGCTCCAGTCCTGCCGTGAGGGAGCTAGGCTGCGGATCGCCGGAAGGCTCGAGCGGAAAGGGGAGGGCTTTGGGCTCGTCGGTCCCCGGCTCCTGGAAGAGGACCTCCCGGCCGCCGCGGACGGGACGGTCCTCCTTCCGGAATACGGCGGCCTTCCCGAGGGGGTCGGCGAGCGGAGGTTCCGCGGTTGGATCCGGGCCGCCCTCGATCGGGCCGGGGAATGGTTCCGAGAGGACCTGCCCCCCTCCTTCCTCGAGGAGCATCGGCTCCTTCCCCTCCCCGACGCCCTCCGCGTCCTGCATGGGGCCAGGGGCCGGGAGGGTCTGGAGGCCGCGAGAAGGCGGGTCGCGCTCCTGGAGGCCCTGGAGCTCTTGGCCGGGGTCCGCAGGAGACGGGCCCTCCTGAAGAGCCTGAAGGCCGCGCCCCTCGAGCCCGGCCCTGAGGGAATGCGCCGCGTCGAGGCCAGGCTCCCGCACCGGCCTTCCGAGGAGCAGGCTGCGGCCATCGCGGAGATCCGCCGGGATCTCGCCCGCGATCGCCCGATGCTCCGCCTCCTCCAGGGCGAAGTCGGTTCGGGGAAGACCCTCGTCGCCTTCGACGCGGCCCTGACCTGTGCGGCCGCGGGCCGCAAGGCCGCGTTCCTGGCTCCGACGGCCCTCCTCGCCCTCCAACACGAGTCCAGGTTCCGGGAGGCCCTCGAGGGTTCGAGACTCCCGATCCTCGGTCTCCGGTCTGACGGGGACCGCGGCCGCCGGCGGGAGGTCCTCGAGAACCTGCGGAGGCCGGGGCCCGCGATCGTCGTCGGCACCCACGCCCTCTTCGAGGAAGGAGTCGATGTCCGGGATCTCGGTCTCCTGATCATCGACGAGCAGCAGCGCTTCGGGGTCCGCCAGCGCGCCCGGCTCTTCCGTTCCCAAGGGGGCCTGCACCCCCACGTCCTGATCATGACCGCGACCCCGATCCCCCGGACCTTGGCGGCGAGCCTCTTCGGGGACCTCCGCCTCTCGGAGATCCGCGAAGCTCCGGTCGCGCGACCGAGGGTCCGTACCCTCGTCCTGCCCGAGGACCGCTGGCCGAGGGTCCTCCGGGCGATCCGGGGCGAAGTCCGGCGGGGGGGGAAGGTCTTCCTCGTCTGCCCGAGGATCGGGGAAGGGGAGGAAGGCGTCCCGGACGCGACCGCGACCTTCGCCGAGGTCGCGGCGGCCGTGCCTGCCGGCCTCGTCCACGGCCGCCTGCCGGAGGCCCGGAAGGAGGAGATCCTCGAGGATTTCGCCGCGGGAAGGATCGCCTGTCTCGTCGGGACGACCGTGCTCGAGGTCGGCCTCGACGTCCCGGACGCGACCTGGATCGTCGTGCGCCGGGCCGACCTCCTCGGGCTCTCGACCCTCCATCAGCTCCGGGGGAGGGTTGGGCGCGGGGGGCGCCGCGCGCTCTGTCTGCTGCTCGGGGGTTCCGGCCTCGACCGGATCCGGATCCTCGAACGATGCAGGGACGGGTTCCGGCTGGCGGAGGAGGATTTGCGGCTGCGGGGGGCCGGGGAACTCGCCGGAACCCGGCAGCACGGACACCGGGCCTTCCGGGCTCTCCGCCCCCTCAAGGACCTCGACCTCCTGCGGCTCGCGGCGAGGGAGGATCTCTTGCATCCGTTCACGGACGGCGGCTAACTGGGCCGGCCGAGTACGATCGAACCGCGGAGGTCCTTGGTGTCCCGATACGTCGCGCTCTTCACCGGACAGGGGTCCCAGTTCGCCGGGATGGGGCGGGCCCTCGCCTCCTCCTCGCCGGAGGCCCGGGCGGTGTTCGAGGAGGCCGAGGCCGTGCTTCCCGGAATCCTCGGACTCTGCTTCGAGGGGCCCGAGGAGCGTCTCGTCCTGACCGAGAACACGCAGCCCTGCGTGCTGGCGGTCGACATCGCGGCCTACCGGGCTTTCGGACGGGAGCCCGCGATCGCCGCGGGGCACTCTCTCGGCGAATACGCGGCCCTCGTGGCGGCGGAGAGTCTCGAGTTCGCGACGGCCCTTCGCCTCGTCCGGAAGCGGGCGAGGGCGATGCAGGAGGCCGTGCCCGCGGGGCGGGGGGGGATGGTCGTCCTGCGGAAGGTCGGCCTGGAGGAGGCCCGCAAACTCGCGGCCGGGATCGGTTCGGGGGTCTGCGACCTTGCGAACCTGAACGCCCCCGGTCAGATCGTGCTCTCGGGGGAGGCGGCCGCGATGGACGAGGTCGTCGAGCGTCTCGGCCCGCGCAAGGCTCTCCGGCTCCCGGTCAGCGTTCCGTTCCATTCCTCCCTGCTTGCCGAGGCGGGGCAGGCCTTCGCGCGCGAATTGGATGCGACCGAGTTCGCGGATCCCGCGTTCCCGATCGTCTGCAACGTCGACGCGCGTCCCCTGTCGAAAGCCGCGGAGATCCGGGAGGCCCTGAAGCGCCAGTTCGCCGGATCGGTGCTCTGGCAGGAGTCGATCGAGGTCCTGTGCCGGGACGGCTTCGAGGACTTCGTGGAGTTCGGTCCGAAGCCAACGCTCTCGAGGATGGCGACGCAGATCGCGCGCGCCCTCGGGGTCGAGATCCGGTCCCGGGCGGTCTGCGGGCCCGAGGATCTCGGGGTCCCCGCCGAAGGCTGATGTCCGGACCTCCGTTCCGCCCCCGACCCGGTCTGCGGCCCCTGGCCTGGATCTACGGGATCGGGGCGAGGTTGGTCATGGCTTCCTGGGACCTCGGGCTGCGCCGGCCGCGAAGGCTTCCGGTGCCGGTGATCTCCGTCGGGAACCTGGCCGCCGGAGGGACCGGAAAGACCCCGCTCGTCCTCGCGTTGTGCGGTCTCTGCCGCGAGCGGGGGGTCTCGGTCGGGGTGCTCGCGCGGGGATACGGGGGAAGGGGGAGGGACGGCCTCAACGACGAGGGACGGATGCTCGCCCGGCGGTTTCCGGACCTGCCCCAGGCCCAGCGCCCCGACCGCTACGAGGCGGGGCTCCGGCTCCTCGGGGAGAAGAAGGTCGATCTCCTCGTGCTGGACGACGGCTTCCAGCATCGCCGCCTCCACCGGGATCTTGACCTCGTCTGCGTGCCGGCCTCCGATCCCTTCAGCGGGGGCGCGATGCTTCCGGCGGGTTGGTTGCGCGAGCCACCCGAAGCCCTCGGGCGCGCGGACCTCTGTCTCCGGGTCGTCGAGGCCGGAGAACCGGAGCCGGAGGAGGAGGACCCGAGACTCGCGGAACTCGGGGTCGCGCAGGTCCTCGTCCGGCGCGCCGCTCTCGACATCGAGCGCCGCCCCGGAGGCGAGCGCCTTCCGCTCGAGACCCTGCGCGGCCGGAGGGTGCGCGCCCTGGCGGGCATCGCCCGTCCCGAGCGCTTCGCCCGCGCCCTCCGGGAATGCGGCGCGGAGATCCTGGAACGGAGATGGTTCCGGGACCATTCGAAGATTCCCCGGGCCCTCCTCGAGGAGACCGGACGGACCTGCGCGGAGGAGGGTTCCTGGCTCCTGCTGACCGAGAAGGACGAAGCGCGCCTTCTGGGAGCGGACCCGGTTCCCGAGGTCGAGCGCTACGTCTTCCGCCAGGAACTCCGGTTCCCGCCCGCGGCGAGGTCGCTCCTCGAGAGCCGCCTCGACCAGCTCCTCGGGAGGGGAGCCTGATGGCCCGCCGGCCCTCTCCGGTCGTGGACCTCTTGACCTGGGTCCCGTTCCGCGCGGTCCTCGCCCTGCTCGGCGGCCTTCCCGAGTCATGGAGCTACGCCCTGGCCTCCGGGCTGGGGCGGTTCGGGTGGGCTCTCTTCGGAGCCCGCCGTGCGCTCGTCCTGAAGAACCTCGCGCGCGCGTTCCCGGAGGCGGGGCCCGTCGAACGCGAACTCCTCTGCCGGGAGTGCTTCGCCTCGGCCGCCCGCATTCTCGTCGACCTCGCGCGGAGCCCCCGCATCGTGGGCCGGGGCGGGCTCGAGGAGCGCGTCGATCTCAGCGAGGCGAGGCGCGCCCTCGAGGAGGCCGGGACCCTCGCCCCCGGCAAGCCCCCGATCTTCTGTACGCCGCACCTGGGCTCGTGGGAGGTCGGGGGGACGGCCCTGGCCCATCTCGTCGGGCGCTGCCACATCATCGCCCGGCCGATCCGTAGTCCGAGGATCGACGCCTGGTTCCGGAGTCGGCGCTCCCTGCTCGGCCAGGTCTTGCATCCGCGCAGAGGGGGGATCCGCGGTGTCCGCGCGGGTCTGGCCATGGGGGAGGCCGCGGGTTTCCTTCCCGACCAGAACCAGAGGCTCCGGGGCGTCTTCGTCCCCTTCTTCGGTCTCCCGGCCTCGACCGACCGCAGCCCGATCGTCCTGGCCCTCCAGGGCCCTTATCCGATCATCGTCGCAGCGGCTCTCCGCCGGGGGCGCGGCTACCGCTTCCGGATCGAATGCGCGAAGGTCTTCGTCCCCCGGGCCCTCCCCGGCGAATCGAGGGAAGAGACGCTCACCCGCGAACTCGGGGTCCTGAACCGGGCCGTCGAGGACCTGATCCGGAGAGCCCCGGGCCAGTATTTCTGGCTCCATGACCGGTGGAGGACCCGCCCGCCCGGGGAGGAGTCCGCCGAACCCCGAACCGACGGACCTTCCCCCGGACCGGAAGCCTCCCCCCCCCCGGCGTGAAGGTAGGATCCCCCGGAACTTGCATTTCCTCTCCGCTTCTCCATCGTGGGGAGCCGCATGACTCCGAACCACGAGACTCTCGACCGCCTGGGCAGCCCCTCGGTCCTCGTGCTCGGCGATCTCATCCTCGACCGTTACGTCGAGGGCGAGGTCGACCGGGTTTCCCCCGAGGCGCCGGTCCTCGTCTTCCGCTCCGGTTTCGAGTCCTTCCGCCTGGGGGGGGCCTGCAACGTGGCCGCGAACATCGTCGCGGCGGAGGGGAGGGCGACCTGCCTGGGTTTCCTCGGAGAGGACGAACCCGGCGCGCGGCTCCGCGACCTCTGCGCGGCGGCGGGAATCCAGACCGACGGACTCCTCGTCGTCCCCGGCCGGCCGACGACTCGCAAGACCCGCTTCGTCCGCAGGACGCACCAGGTCCTCCGGGTCGACGAGGAGTCGAGGGACACCCCGTCCGAGGAGTCGAGGGAGCTTCTCCGGGCCTGGTTCGGAGACCGGCTCGAGTCCTTCGACGCGGTCGTACTCTCGGATTACGGAAAGGGGGTGCTCTCGGAGGATGTCCTTCGTTTCGTGATCCAGGAGGCCGCGGAGAAAGGCATTCCCGTACTCGTCGATCCGAAGGGCAGGGAGTATTCCCGCTACCGGGGCGCGACCCTCGTCACTCCGAACAAGAACGAGGCGGAGGAGGCGACCGGCGTGCGCATCGACGGACCCGATTCCCTGCGCGAGGCGGCTTCGCATCTCCTCGAAACGGCCGGTCTGGAGGCCGTCGTCATCACGCTGGGACCCGAGGGCATCTTCTTCCGCGAGAAAGGAGGAAGGGAGGAGACCCTTCCGACCGAGGCCCGGAGCATCTTCGACGTGACCGGGGCGGGAGACACGGTCGTGGCTCTCCTCGCGCTGGGCCTCGCCGGAGGGCTGGATCTCGAGGACAGCGTCCGGCTCGCGAACGTCGGGGCCGGAATCGTCGTCGGGAGGTTCGGGACGGCGGCCGTGACCCGCGACGAGCTCCGCGCGGCCCTCGAACCCGCGGGGTCGGGGAAGATCCTCGAATCCGCCTCCGACCTCGAGAGGCTGCTCGTGCGCCTGCGGGCTGAGAAACGCCGGATCGTCTTCACGAACGGATGCTTCGATCTCCTCCATCCCGGACATCTGGAATACCTGGCGGCCGCCCGGGCCTATGGGGATCTCCTGATCGTCGGCGTGAACGACGACGACTCGATCCGCCGGGCGAAGGGGCCCGGCCGCCCGATCCTTCCACTCGCGGACCGCATGGCGATGCTGGCCGGGCTCAGCGTCGTCGACCACCTCGTGGCCTTCGGGGAGGACACCCCCGAGCGCCTGATCCGGACGATCTCCCCCCAGGTCCTCGTCAAGGGCAGGGACTGGCTCGCAAAGGGGGTTGTCGGGCGGGAATGGGTCGAATCCAACGGGGGCCAGGTCGTGCTCATCCCGCTGAAGGAGGGCTACTCGACGAGCGCCCTCGTCGAACGGATCCGGAAGGGGGGGAATCGGCCTTCAGGAGACCGAGCCTGATTGCCGATCGAGGAATGAAGCGGAACCCCCGCCGGGATCGAACTTTGGGGGCGGAGGTCTTCCTCCGCCGCGCCTTCTTCCTATCCTTGGGATCCCCGGGAATCCGCAACCGGCCGCACATCCGACCTGGGAAGGAGGTTCCATGGCCGTGACCGCGAAACGCATGCGCGCCAGGGACAAGATCGTCAAGAGCCGTCGGGTCCTGAAAGGCATTCTCGAGGGTCTCCGCTCTCAGGGAAAGACCCTCGTCTTCACGAACGGATGCTTCGACCTCCTCCACGTCGGGCACGTCCGCTGTCTCGAGGACGCGAAATCCAGGGGCGACTTCCTGATCGTCGGCGTGAACGAGGATGAGACCGTGAAGCGGTTGAAGGGGCGCGGCTATCCGATCCATCCCGTCGCCGAGCGCATGGAGGTCCTCGGCGGCCTGACCTGCGTCGATTACGTCGTTTCGTTCAAGGAGGAGACCGCCGATTCCCTGCTGCGCGATCTCCGCCCGGACTTCTACGCGAAGGGGACGGACTACAACGAACGGAAGCTCCCCGAACGGGCGACCCTGAAGGAGATCGGTGCGAAGGTCCTGATCGTCGGGGACAAGAAGGCACATTCGACGACGAAGACCGTCCAGAAGATCCGGCGCCGGAAGTTCGATTGAAGTCCGTCCCCGTCGCTTTCGAAACGGCTCCCTCGGCCCGGTAGATTGCGGGGATGACCTCCGTAGTTCCGGAAACCCCGTCCGCCCCCGGTTTTCGGATCCCGCTGCTTGTGGCCGGCTTCCTGACGGGTTTCCTGTCCGCCTTCTTCGGGATCGGCGGCGGGGTCCTGATGGTACCGATCCTCGGGATCTTCTTCCGCCTTCCGCCCCGCACTGCAGCGGGAACGAGCCTCGGGGTCGTCGTCTTCATCGCCGCCGCCGGCATGGCCGGAGACCTCCTGGATCCGGTCCCGGCGCACCGCCCGGCCCTCCTCGCCGCCCTTGGAATCCTGTCGACCTCGATCCCCGCCGCCCGCTTCGCGGCCCGCCGCGCGTCGCGGGTTCCGGCGGGCCTGCTGCGCCGGATCTTCGCGGGGGTCCTCCTGTTCGGGGCCTTGAACCTCCTCGGACTGCTCTCGCTCGAATGGGGCGGAGGGTGGTTCGTCTACGAGGGAGGGATCCAGCCCTCTTTCCTCCTCCTTCCGGTCCTCGGCCTCCTTGTCGGCACCTTGTCCGCTCTTCTTGGGATCGGGGGGGGCGTCCTGATGGTCCCCGCCCTCGCGCTCCTGTTCCGGGATCTGCCCCTGACCCGCTGCCGGGCGACTTCGCTGCTCGTCGTCGTGCCCTCCGCCTTCGTCGGTTTCCGCACCCATCTCGGGGAGGGCACGGCCCTCCTCTCGTATGTCCGGGCCCTGGTTCCCTCCTGTCTCCTCGGGGCCGCCGCCGGCGTCTGGACCGTGCATCGGGTTTCCGGAGCGTCGTTCCGGCTGGCCTTCGGTCTCCTCCTGCTGGGGGTATGCGTCAAGCTCCTCCTGGAGAACCGCCGATAGGAAGCCCGGCGGGAATCGAAGTCGGAGGATCGTGGTTCGAATCGGACCCGAGGTGCCTCCATGACGACCCTCTCCCTACCCGAGACCGACAACCAGGCCTGGTTCCCAGTCCCGATCCTCGGCCTCGTCGATGACGGGGATCTCGAGTTCCCGGTCTACCTGCCCGGGAGTTCGAAGCGGCCCCCGGTGCTTTACGCCAAGCCGGGGGGAGCCTTCGACCGGGAACGGGAGGAGAGCCTCGCTTCCGGCGGCATCCGATTCGTGCTCGTCCGGAAGGTCGATCGCAGGGCCTGTCTGCGCCGTCTCGAGAAGAACCTCGAGTTCCTGGCCAGGGACCCGAGCTGTCCGGTCGAGGTTCGTGGGAAACTGCTTCACGAGGCCGCCCTGTCCGCGGCCGAGGATGTCTTTGCGGGACGACCCGACCGGGAAGCCGTCGCCCGGGGGGAACGGGTCGTTCGTTGCATCGCAGGCCTGGTTCTCGAGGACCGGAGTTCCTTCCTCGCGATCCGGAGGGTCCTGACGGCTTCCACGCGGCTCGCGGCCCACTCGGTCAACGTCATGATCCTGTGTCTCGGACTCGCCGGCCGCCTGTCGATCTCCTCCGCCGAACTCCTTGCACGCTACGGGCTCGCGGGCCTCCTGCACGATCTGGGTCGGGTGGGGGCGCCCGGGGAGGGGCTCGACGGGAGGAAGGAGGATCCGGGGCACGTAACGAGGGGCGCCGCCCTCCTTGCAGAACTCGGCCTTCCCGAGGAGGTGCGGGAGGCCGCGCGGCAGCACCACGAACGCCATGACGGATCGGGCTATCCCGGGGGGCTGGCGGGAGAGGAGATCTCTCCGGTTTCGCGGGTCGTCGCCCTCGTGGACGTCTTCGAGGGAATCCGGGCCGAGCACAGCGGCAGGATCGGACTCTTCGATTGCTTCCGGATCCTGGGAACGAGCCACAAGGGTTGCTTCCACCCCGAGGTGGTCAAGGCCTTCCTCCGAACCTTCGGGGCATGAACTCCCCCGCACCCCGTCTTCCCGGGGCCTGAGGTCTCCCTCCCGATCCTTGGTGTCGGAACCGGGAAAGGGGTAGAACCCCTTCCATGCGATCCCCCGAGCGATACCGGAGTTTCCCTTTCTTCTTCTTCCGTCTCCTCCCCGTCGTTCTGGGTTCCTTGCTCCCGGGGGCGGCCGCGGGGAGCCTTCCGGGAGCGCAGGAGGTTGGACGGAGGGTTTCCGTCCCCGCGAAGAGAACCGGGGACACGATCCGAGTCGCGACCTTCAATCTCGAGAACCTCTTCGATCTCCACGACGATCCCTACCGTCCCGACGAGGGAACTCCGCCGAAGAACTTCTGGGAGATGCGGGATCTGGGGAGGGTCCTCGACCTTCTCGATCCCGACATCCTCGGCCTCCAGGAGGTCGAGAACCTCGGCATCCTCCGGTCGTTGAACCGTCGGCTGAAGAAGCCCTTCCCTATCGTCGAGGCCCTTCCGACGAACGATCCCCGGGGGATCCGCTGCGCGCTGATGTCCCGGTTTCCTCTCGAATCCGCCTCCTCGCACCGGTTCCAGGTCCTCGAGGGGGGAAGGCGCTTCGCCCGGGATCTTCCGGTCTTCACCCTCGCATTGGGCCGCGGCTCGAAACTCCGGGTCCTGGTGCTGCACCTCAAGTCCCACAGGAGCACGAAGGGCGATCCCGAGAGTCGGGGCTGGAGGAAGGCCGAGGCGGCGCGGGTCCGAGAGATTCTCGACCGCCTTCCGGCGGAGGAGCCCCTGATCCTGATGGGGGACCTGAACGATCCCCCGGATGCGAAGGCACTCGCCCCCCTGTTCGAGGTCCTGACCGATGCCGCGCTCCGTGTGCCGGAGGAGGAGAGGTACAGCTACGTGTTCCGGGGGCGGCGGCAGAGGATCGATCACGTCCTGACACGGGGGATGCCGGCGGCCCTTCGCGCGGGCTTCGTCCATGACCCGATGAGGGCCTCGGACCACCATCCGCTCTGGGCGGACTTCCCGTGGAAGGACCCGCGGCGGCTCCCGGCTCCGGAGGGAAGGAAGGCCGTCCCTCCGTTCCGGCCTCGGATCCGCGCTTCCGATGCGGCGGCGGCGCGGAGACTTCTTTGCCGGGAGGTCGAGGTCGAGGGGGTGTTGCGGGAGGTCCGTCCGACCCGGCGGGGTGGACACCTGCAACTCCTCTTCGAGGGGGCGGGCGCCGGGGGGATCACCGGTTTCATCCCCGCCTTCGCCCTCGAGAGGTTCGGGGATCCGGCCCGCTGGCGGGGCCGGAAGGTCCTCCTGCGGGGACCGCTCTTCCTCTATCGGGGGAAGCCCGAAATCCGGCTCACGAGGAAGGAGCAGTTCCAGCCGATTCGTTGATGCGGGCTCCCCCGTTCCTATCGATCTCGTTCCAGTATTCCTCCCAGAGTTTCCGGTAGAGGTCCTCCCTGCGGTCCTTCTCAACCGGAATCGCCCTGCGGAGCAGGGCGTTGGCCTTGAGGTCGATCTCCCCCTCGACGAGTCCCGGCTCCCCGTTGCCTTCCTTCAGGACCTGGCCGGTCGGGTCCACGAGCATCGAGTTACCCGGATAGAGGACTTCCTGGTCGTTGACGAGGGAGGGCTCCATCCCGCAACGGTTGGAAGCCAGGACCCAGAACTGGTTCTCGATCGCCCGGACTTGTCCGAGGCGGCGGAAATGGGTCGCGCGGGCCTCGGGCCACTGGGAGCAAAGAGCGAGGATCTGCGCCCCTTTCCGGTGGAAGAGGCGGATGAACTCCGGGAAGCGGAGGTCGTAGCAGATCGCGATCCCGAGACGGCCGACTCGGGTCGGAAAAACGGAGAGATCGTCCCCGGGGGTGAACCACCGGTCTTCCCCGAGCGGGGTGAAGAGGTGGGCCTTCCGGTATTCCCCGAGTTTCCGTCCGTCCTCGTAGAGACTGGCCCTGTTGTAAACGCGCCCGTCGGCCGAGGTCTCGTAGTTCGAACCGACGAGGACCATCGCGAAGTCTCCGGAAAGAGCCCGCAGTCGTTCCTCGGCGCGGTCGACGAGAGGCTGGATCCCTTTCCCGGCGTCTCCCATGAAGGAAGTCGCCCACATCTCGGGGAGGATTCCGAGCTGTACGCCGTTCTCGGCCGCCTCCTGGACCAGGCCTTCGGCCCGTTCGAGGTTGTGGTCGAGGTCGCCTCGGACCACGTCCCATTGCAGGGCGGCGGCCTTGAACATCGGTTCTTGTTCCATGTACGAGAATCCGGGACCGAGCGTTCCGAGCGGAGTACTCTCCACCGTAGGGGCTTCCGGATCAAGACGCCCCTTCGGCGAAGGTCCGGTCGGAAATGCGGTCCCGGTCCTTTCCGTACGGAAACCCGTTCAGGCCCTGAAGATCGGGGTCGTGGGCTCGTTCCCCGGGCTCTTGGGGCTGCGGTCCTCGCGGGTCGCGTCGATCAGGTTCTTGCTGGGCTTGAAAAGGATCGTCTCCTTGTCGGCGACTTCGATGCTCTCCCCCGTCACGGGGTGCTTGTAGGCTCTCCCTTTCCGGATCTTGCGTTCGAACGTTCCGAATCCCTTGATCGCGACCCTTCCTTTCTTCGCGAGGAGGTCGGCGACGCTGTCGAGGACGGCGTCGAGGATCTTCGCGGCCTGGCGCCTGGATCCGCCGAGCTTCTCGGACACCGCATCCGTAAGCATCCCCTTGTTGGCCTGATTGCCCGCCAGGCCGCCTTCCCGGTGGTTGCTTCGGTTCGGGGATCCGTTGTGTTCATGTGCGTCGATCATGACTTTCTCCATGTTGGTCTTGCCATGCACGTTCTTGCGAACCTGCGAGTTGCTTGAGTTGTCTTGTTGATCCGATGCCGGAGTCAGCAGGCCGTGCGTTCCGGACAGAGTTTCAGAAGGTTCTTCGCGAGTTTCTTCAGGTAGGAGGAGACGGTCGCGTCGGGGTGGAGTCGGGTGAACGGAGTCCGTTTCTGGATCGCCTGGTTGACCCGGGCGTCCTCTGGGACCAGGCCCAGCCAATCGATCCCGAAGCCCAGGAATTTTTCGGTGCATCCTTTGAGCTTCTGGTAGACCTGGTCCGCCTCCTCAGGGGACCGGGCGCGGTTGACGATCAGGTGGATCGGCCGGTCGTAACCGTCCTGGGTGACGACCTTGATGATCCCATAGGCATTCGTAAGGGCCGTGAAGTTGGCGTTCGTGACGACGAGGGTCCGGTCGGCGATCCCGACGAAGTCGGTGACCTGTGTGCTAACTCCTGCGCCCGTGTCGATCAGGATCAGGTCGGTGTAGGGCCGGAGGTCCAGGATCGCATCCATGACCCTGCGGCGCCCCTGCTCGTCCAGGTTCGCCATTTCCTTGATCCCCTGTCCGCCCGAGATGAGTTTCAGTCCGCAGGGCCCTTCGACGAGGATGTCGGTGATCTGGGCCCTTTCCTCGAGGTAGTCCGTCAGGGAATGAGAGGGTCGGACCCCCATCAGGATGTGGGCGTTGGCCAACCCGAGGTCTGCGTCGATCAGCATGGTGCGCCGCCCGGAGGCCGCGAGTTCGACGGCGAGGTTCACGGACAGCGTGGTCTTTCCCACGCCGCCCTTGCCCGAGGTGACAACGAAGATCGGCGCCCTGCTGTTCGGGTCGTTCGTTTCGCGATTCGGAGGATTGGGGTTCACGATGAATGTTCCGATGGGTGGGGACGTGGAGGGGAAAACCGGCCGGGCCGGAACACCGTTCCCATCGCTCTTTCTCGGTGGCGCGCGCCCAAACTTTCCCGCTTCTCGAAGATTGACGTGGATGTGAGCGGTAGGAGCAGGAGGAGAGGATCCGGTCGTATGGGAGCGATGAATCCATGAGCGGCATGTCCGCCATGGGGGGGGACTTGCCCATTTTCTCGGCAGCATTGATCCGATCCCGGCGGGTGTGCGATCGAATCGAGAGGCTGCGCGCGGCGCGGCCTCGAAGGTCCGGGACAAGGTCTTCCCGTTTGGGTTCAAGGGGGTGCCGGTCTCGTACCGAAGAAAGTTCCGGAATGGCGTGCAATCCTCAGGGAGAGGCCGTGATGGAAACCAACCGGCAGAACAGGCGTCGCAAGCTGATCGTCAACAAGAAGACCCAGACGAGAATGGTCGTGACGATCACGTTTCTTCCGATTCTGGGGTTGGTCGCCGCGACGCTGGCCGTCGGTTTCCTAACCGGAAAGGTGCTCGATGAGGCGAGGCAGGCCGAGGTCGCGTTGCCGACCTTGAGTCCCCTGTTCATCGCCCTGTTCTCGTTCATCCTGGCCGCGGGGGTCGTCGTCGTCATCCAAGCCCTTCGCTACAGCCACAAGATCGCCGGGCCGACCTTCCGCCTCGTACGTTCGCTGAAGAGCATCCGGAACGGAGACCTCTCCTTCCGGGTGAAGCTCCGGAAAGGGGATGAACTCACCGAGATCGCTGAGGAAGTGAATCGCCTGATGGACTGGCTGGCCGATCATCCTCCGAAGGGCGTGAGGATGATCGGGGTGAAGGACTCGGCCTCGAAAGTCGTCGAGGATTCCGAGGGCCTGAAGAGGGAGTTCGCCGCCATGCGGGAAGGATGAGCCCCCCCGGGGTTCCCTCGGACGCGGAGAAAGCCGAGACGAGGGGTGCTCGTCTCGCCTTCCTCCTCTGGCTCCTGGCGATTCCCGGATTCACCTTCGCCCTGACGCGTTCGGGGAGGAGGACCTCGGCGGTTCTCGATGCACGGACCTCGTTGCGTAACGGCCTCGAGCGCGCTGCCGTCTTCCTCCGGGGGCTCGGAAAGGAGAGCGTCTTCGGGAACGAGGCCGCGAGGGGCGGAGAGAATCCCGCGCCGCGGATCCGCGGCGCCTTCGCCGAGCGCGGAGCTTCCGTCTTCTCCGAAGCGGACGGTTCGATGAGGGTCGAGGGATACCTGGACCGCCCCCTTCGTCTCCGGGTCCGGCGCGGTTCGGGCTTCTGGCGGATCCACCTCTCGGTCGAGGGAAGGGGGGGGCCGGTCGAACTCGCCTTCCTCTGGTGGCCTGGAACCGAAGTCTGATGGACGGTCCACGAAGGAGAATACGTTTCTTTCTGAGGGGGCTGGAGAACGCCGCTTCCGCCTGGGTCGTCGCCGCCCTTTCGGGGGCCTTCCTGACGCTCATCGTGCTTCTCGTCTCCGGGCCGGTTGCGAAGATGCGGAGGTTCGAACGATCCTGGTACCGGGAGAGGATCCGGTACGCGGTCGAGGAGATCGGGCTGCGGGCCCTGGCGTCTGGAACCCTGGATCGACTCCCGGACGTCCGCATGACTCAGGGCGTTCTCTCCCCCTGGCCCGGACGGGAAGTCCGCGTTTCCCGCGTCGAGACCGGGGAGGGTCCGGCCCTGAGGTTCCTGCTCTCGACTCCTTTCGGTGTGGAGACCTGGCTCGCGACCTTCCGGCGGGGACTGCTCCCCGCTGGTTTCCAGTGGGCCCTGGGGGAAGGGGATCCCGATCCCTCCGCCGATTTCGAAGGGGGAAGAGTCGTGGTCGCGGGAAAGATCGGACGATTCCGGACCGACGAGGGCGATGGGTTCCGTCACCCCTTGGATTTGCCCGGGGCCTGGGAAGTGAAACCCGACACCGTCCTCGACATGCGCCGCTGCGTCGAGAGGGGGGGGAGGAGGCTGGAGGTCCCGATCCGGCCTGCGGGGGAGACCGCCCTGCGTTGCCTGCCGCGGGGAACGGACCTCGACGATTTCGCGTTCGGCCGCTTCCCCGGGGAGACCTTCGTGGCCTTTCCGCCGGAGGGGCCCCGCGTGCTGAAAGTCCTCGGCCACCTGTGGATCGGGGAACCCGGAAAGGTCTTCCGGGTAGATCCGGGCGGGCGCGATCTCGTGTTCTTCGTCCGCGGGAACCTTTACCTCAGAGGAGATCTGCGGGTACGCCCGGGGAGGGGGCGGCTCTGGTTCCTCGTCGGGGCGCCGTCGGGGAAGGGCTTCCGCGATCTCGACCGGGACGGCCTCCCGGACCCCGGGGAAGTCCTTTCCGGGGGGGGCGAGCGCCCGACCCCGAGGGAGGGTTCGGGAATGGTCTATCTCGGCCTTTCGGGGTACCGGCCCCGGATCCGGGCCGGAATCGTTGCAAGGGGGGATGCGATCAGCGGTCCGGCGGGGTTCGAACTCGACGGGGTCCTTCTCGTCGGGGGGAGGCTCGTCGTCCCCCAGGACGTCACAGGACGGGTCGTGATCGGGACGCTGGAAGGACGGCAGGGAGAAGCATGCCGAGGCCTGCCGCGCATCCCCGGATCCCTCCGCATCCTCCGCCTCCAGGAGGTCCGGCGCCTGGAGTCGGATGCGGTCTTCCCGGACGGGGAGAGGAGGGGGGCTCTCCATTGATCCCCGAAGGTCCAGGGCTATGCTCCCCCGCCCGGTTCCCTCGGAGAGGTCGTTCCAGGCCGCGCGGGAGGAGCCGTTTCGGATGGGGACGTAGCTCAGCTGGGAGAGCGTCGCGTTCGCAATGCGAAGGTCGTGGGTTCGAATCCCATCGTCTCCACCACTTTTCTTTCGGTTCCTGGATTCCCGTGGAGTGCAGATGGCCGCGCAACGCAGCCGCCGGCGGGCCGGGGCACGGGTTCGGCGAATCCTGGAGACCCTGCGCCGCCTCTACCCCGAGGTCGATTGCGCCCTCGACTTCGAGGATCCGTTTCAGTTGCTCGTCGCTACGATCCTCTCGGCGCAGTGCACGGACGTCACCGTCAACAAGGTGACCCCCGCCCTGTTCCGCTGCTATCCGGATCCCCGGCGCATGGCCGAGGCGCGACTCGAGGACCTCGAGGAACTCGTCTACTCGACGGGGTTCTACCGGAACAAGGCGAGGAACCTGAAGGCCATGAGTCGGAAGCTCCGGGAGGATTTCGGGGGGAAGGTCCCGGAGCGGATGGAGGATCTGCTGTCCCTCCCCGGCGTGGCGAGGAAGACGGCGAACGTCGTCCTCGGGATGGCCTTCCGGAAAGCCGAGGGGATCGTCGTCGATACCCATGTCGGAAGGATCGCACGAAGGCTCGGGATGACCGGGGAGAAGAATCCCGTCGTCGTCGAACGGGACCTGACGGCCCAGGTTCCGAGAGAGGACTGGATCTGGTTCTCGCACGCCTTGATCGAACACGGGCGCCGGATCTGCCGTTCGAGGAAGCCCCTCTGCGGGGAATGCCCGCTCGCCGGGGATTGCGAGGCGGCGAGACCGGGGGGTGCCGAGGCGGAATGATGAGCGGGAAGACGCCCGAGGATCATGGAGGCGGCCGCTGTGAAGAGGGCGCGAAGCGAGAGGGGGAACCGGCCGTCACGCGCCGACTCTGCATCGACGACTACGAGTGGATGATCCGCGCGCGGAAGGCCTTCCTGGCGGCGGATCATTCCGGGGATCTCGAAGCGGCGCGGGCCGCGGAGATCCTCGCCGGAGACCGGAGACTGGACGGTCCCCTCTTCATGGAGTGGGAAGTCCGCCCTCTTTTCGACCGGGCGCTTGTCAGGGCCCTGCGGATCCTCCTGGATCGGGTGGAGGAGGACCTCGCGCTGGGGGGGACGCCGCCCTCGGAGATTCCGGAGGCCGCGGCCCGGCTGCGGAAGGAGATCCAGGAGACGATCGAGAGGCTCGCGGGGAAGAGAGGGCTCGATCCGGGGGTCCGGCGTTCCGGGAACTGATCCCTTCGGAGCCGTCCTCGTCAAGGTCGACTCGCGTCCGAATTGACGCAGCCCGGGCCCTGCTCTTCCCTGGATCGCGGGGGCGGCCTACGATGCTCCGTCCGGTTCGCGGAGATCGCGGTATCCCGTATCCATCCCAGGAGTCCGAATCGTGGGCACCCCCGTCATCGTTTCTTCCTGCCGAACCCCGCTGGGTCGGTTCCAGGGCGGCCTGTCCTCCCTTCCCGCCGCGAAGCTCGGCGCGCTCGCCGTGAAGGAGGCGGTCTCCCGCGCGGGCCTCGATCCGGAAGAGGTCGAGGAGGTTCTGATGGGTCTCGTGCTGCAGGCCGGGCAGGGACAGAACCCCGCCCGACAGGCCGCGCTCGGGGCCGGCCTGCCCGACCGCGTCGCCGCGGTGACGATCAACAAGGTGTGCGGTTCCGGCCTCAAGACGGTCATGTCGGCCGCGCAGGCGATCAAGGCGGGGGACCTGACGGCCGCGGTGGCCGGCGGGATGGAGTCGATGTCCCGCGCACCCTACATCCTGCCCGAGGCGAGGAGCGGGCAGCGCTTGGGGCATGGACGCCTCGTCGATGCGATGATCCAGGACGGCCTCTGGGACGTCTACAACGACTTCCACATGGGCATGACGGCGGAACTCGTCGCGAAGGAATACGGGGTTTCCCGCGAGGACCAGGACGCCTACGCGGTGGAATCCCATCGCCGGGCGGCCGAGGCCTGGGAGGCGGGCCGGTTCGCGGCGGAAGTCTTTCCGGTGGAGGTCCCCGGAAGGAAGGGAAAGGTCACGGTCGTCGACAGGGACGAGGGTCCGCGCGCCGATTGCACGCTGGAGAGCCTCGCGAGGCTGAAGCCGGCCTTCCAGCGCGACGGAGGGACCGTGACCGCGGGCAACGCGAGCACGATCAACGACGGGGCCTCGGCTCTGGTCGTCATGGACGAGGAGAAGGCCCGCTCGCTCGGGCTCCGCCCGAAGGCGCGCATCCTCGGATACGCGACGGGCGGGGTGGCTCCCGAGTGGGTCATGATGGCTCCGGAAGCGGCCTTTGCGAAGCTCTGCGCCTCGACGAAGATGGAACTCTCCTCCTTCGACCTGATCGAACTCAATGAGGCCTTCGCGGTGCAGGCCGTCGCGCTGGTCCGCAAGCTCGAACTGGACCCCGAGCGTGTCAACGTGAACGGAGGGGCCGTGGCGCTCGGACATCCGATCGGTTGTTCGGGGGCCAGGATCCTGACGACGCTCCTGCACGCGATGGAGGAACGGGACGAATCGACCGGCGCGGCCGCGCTCTGTCTGGGGGGCGGCAACGCCGTGGCCTTGGCCGTGGAGAGGATCTAGACCGCGCCCGTTCCGAGCGGCGCATCATCCCCAAGGGAGAGCGAAAGATGAGCAGGATCACGGTTGTCGGCGGCGGAACGATGGGGAACGGCATCGCCCAGGTCTTCGCGACGAGCGGGGACGAAGTTGTTCTCATCGACGTTTCCCCAGAGTGCCTCGACCGGGCCGTCGCCAGGATCGGGAAGAGCCTCGATCGGATCGTCAAGAAGGAGCGGATGACGGCCGAGGAGGCCGAAACGGTGAAGAAGCGCATCCGACCGACGACCGAGCTGGAGGAGGCGGCGGGCTCGACCCTGGTGATCGAGGCCGTTCCGGAGAGGCTCGACCTCAAGAGGGACCTCCTCAAGCGACTGGACGGGGTCGTGGGGCCGGAGACGATCCTCGCCTCCAATACCTCCTCGATCTCGATCACGGCCCTGGGAGCGGCGACCGGGAGGCCGGACAAGGTCATCGGCATGCACTTCATGAATCCGGTCCCGGTCATGAAACTCGTCGAGGTCATCCGGGGACAGGACACATCCAAGGAGACGACGGCCGCGGTCATCGCGGCGGCCGAGGCTCTCGGAAAGGTCGCGATCCCCGCCCAGGACTATCCGGGTTTCGTCAGCAACCGCGTGCTGATGCCGATGATCAACGAGGCGATCCAGTGCCTGATGGAGGGGGTCGCCGACCGGGAGGGGATCGACGGCATCATGAAACTCGGCATGAACCATCCGATGGGCCCCTTGACCCTCGCCGATTTCATCGGCCTGGACGTCTGCCTGCATATCCTCGAGGTCCTGTACGAGGGCTTCGGGGATCCGAAATACCGGCCCTGCGCCCTGCTCAAGAGGATGGTCGCCGCCGGTCATCTCGGGAGGAAGACGGGCCGGGGCTTCTACGAATACGACTGACGACGGAGGGGCGGCGCGGCCGCCGGAGGACGCGAACATGGTCTCTTTCACGCTTCAGGAAGACCTGCAGATGCTGCGCGACACCGCGAGGGAATTCGCGGAGAAGGAACTGGTCCCGAACGCCGCGGCCTGGGACGAGGAACGGCGTTTCCCCCGGGAGGCCGTCATGAAGGCGGCCGAACTCGGCTTTCTCGGCATGTCGATCCCCGAGGAGTACGGCGGCAACCGCATGGGGAACCTGGCGCTCTGCGTCCTCCTCGAGGAGATCAACAGGGGCTGCGCCTCGACCGGGGTCACGGTCTCCGTGCACAACAGCCTCTTCTGCTCCCCCCTCGTCAAGTTCGGGACCGAGGAACAGAAACGCCGCTATCTCCCGAAGATGGCGACCGGCGAGACTCTCGGAGCCTACTGTCTCTCGGAGGCCGGCGCCGGGAGCGACGCGGCCGGGCTCAGCTGCGCGGCCGTCCGCGACGGCGGAGACTGGGTGCTGAACGGCGCCAAGCTCTGGATCACGACCGGTTCCGAGGCCGACGTGTTCATCATCTTCGCGAGGACCGGGGAGCATCGGACGCGCGGGATCTCCGCCTTCCTCGTCGAAAAGGCCTTCGAGGGATTCGGGGTCGGCAAGAAGGAAGAGAAGCTCGGGATCCGCGCCTCTCCGACGACCGAGATCCTGCTCCAGGACTGCCGGGTTCCGGGGGAGAACCTTCTCGGAGAGGAGGGGCAGGGATTCAAGATCGCCCTCGACACCCTCGACGGCGGCCGCCTCGGAATCGCCGCCCAGAGCCTCGGGATCGGCCGGGCCTGTCTCGAGGCCTCGATCCGCTATGCGAAGGAGCGCAAGCAGTTCGGACGGGAGATCGGGCAGTTCCAGGCCATCCAGTGGAAACTCGCCGACATGGCGACGAACCTCGAAGCCGCCCGGCTCCTGACCTGGAAGGCCGCGGCGAGGCGAGACGAAGGGCTCCCCTGCACGAAGGAATCGGCGATGGCCAAGCTCGCGGCTTCCAGGACCTGCAACGCCGCGGCGCGCGAGGCCGTGCAGATCCACGGGGGAGCGGGCTATACGCGGGAGTTCCCGGTCGAGCGCTACATGAGGGATGCGCGGATCACGGAGATCTACGAGGGGGTGACCGACATCCAGAGGCTGGTGATCTCCCGGCACCTGATGGCCTGAGGTCCCGGGGGCTCGGATGGACGTCGCCGCCTTGGCCGAGGGAGTCCGCCGCGGGGAGATCCTGACCCTGGGCAAGGCCCTCTCCTTCGTCGAGAAGGGGGGGAGGGACGCGGCCGCTCTCCTCGAAGCGCTCGAGGTCGGGGAGGAGGGCCCCCCCCGCATCGGGATCGCCGGACCCCCCGGCGCGGGGAAATCGACCCTGGCCTCGGGGCTCGTCCGCGCGTTCCGTGCGAGGGGCGAGCGGGTCGCCCTGCTCGCCGTGGACCCGAGCAGCCCGTTCAGCGGCGGGGCGCTCCTCGGGGACCGGATCCGCCTGAGCGGCCAGTTCGAGGACGAGGGGGTCTTCATCCGTTCGGTCGCGACCCGGGGGGCGGCGGGAGGCCTTTCCCCCGCCGTCGCGGACATGGCCGAGGTCTGCGCCGCCGCGGGATTCGACCGCATCCTGATCGAGACGGTCGGGATCGGGCAGGCGGAACTCGAGGTCATGCGAGTCGCCGACCTCGTTCTCCTCGTCCTCCAGCCCGGCGCCGGGGACGGCGTCCAGGCGATGAAGGCCGGAATCCTCGAGATCGCCGACCTGATCGCCTGCAACAAGGCGGACCTTCCGGGGATCGAGGCTCTCGAGAGCCAGATGCGGGAGATGCTCGACCTCAGGGCCCGGGAGGTCGGGCGCCGCCCCCTTCTGCTGCGCACCACGGCCCGGAGCGCCGAGGGGATCGAGGACCTCGCCGCCGCGATCGAGGCCCGCTGGCGGGAGATCGGGGAGGAGGAGAGGAAACGCAGGCGCGAGGAGCGCTGGGTCTTCCTCGTCCGCTCGCGCGTCCTGGACCTCGTCCGGGAAGCCCTGGACGCCGAGGATCTCCAGGCCGAGCCCGGGACGGTTCCCGCCCTCAGGGCCCGGAGTTTCCTGCGTTCCCTCGCGGCTCGTTGGGACGGGTCCCTGGAATCCGGGGAGGGGTCATGAAGCGCGGGAGGGTCCGTGTCCTGATCGCGAAGCCCGGACTCGACGGGCACGATCGAGGGGCGAAGGTCGTGGCCTCGGCCCTCAGGGACCGGGGGATGGAGGTTATCTACACGGGGCTCCACCAGACCCCGGAAGTCATCGTCCGGGCCGCGGTCCAGGAGGATGTCGACGTCGTCGGGCTGTCCCTGCACTCCGGTTCGCACATGGACCTCTTCCCGGAGGTCCGGCGCCTCCTCCTCGAGGCGGGCATGGAGAAGGTCCTCTTGATCGGAGGGGGCATCATCCCCGACGAGGACCGGGAGGTCCTCGAGGCCCGGGGCTTCGCCCGGATCTTCGGTCCGGGGACGCCGACCGGGGAGATCGCGGATTTCATCGAGAAACATCTGGGCGGGGAATCGAAGACATGAGGGCTCGGAACGGGAATCCGGGCGCCCCGCCCCCTTGCTGGTTCGAGGGTCCGAGGAACGCTAGCCTCCTCGGTCCCCCGCGTAGGACCGGGTCCCCTGCATCAGGAGCGAAACCCCGATGAACGGCGAAGAGTGGACGAATTTCAGGCTGACGGAAGAGCAGGAGATGATCCGTGACACCGCGAGGAAGTTCGCGGAGGAGCAGCTCCTCCCCCAGGCGGTCGACATCGATCTCGAGGCGAGGTTCCCCGCCGAGACCTTTCGGCAGATGGCCGAACTCGGTTTTCTCGGTCTGCCGATCTCGGAGGAGATGGGCGGGGCCGGGATGGGCTACTTCGCATACTGCCTCGCTCTCGAGGAGATCGCGAAGGTCTGCGCCTCGACCGCGCTTGGACTCGAGGCCCATATCAGCCTCTGCACCTACCTGATCGACTCGTTCGCCTCGGAGGAGCAGAGGCGGAAGTACGTTCCCGATCTCGCCTCGGGAGAGAAGCTCGGGTCCTTCGGCCTGACCGAACCCGAGGCGGGCAGCGACGCGGGGGGAACCCGGACGGTCGCGAGGAGGGACGGGGATTCCTATGTCATCGACGGCCGCAAGGCCTTCATCACGAACGCGAACCATGCGGGAACCTTCGTGATCACCGCGCGGACCGATTCGGAGAGCTCCACCGGAACGAAGGGGATCTCGGCCTTCATCGTCGAGAGGGACACCCCCGGTTTCCATATCGAGAAAGGGGAGACGAAGCTCGGCATGCGGGGCTCGGACTGGGCGAACCTGGTCTTCGAGGGCATGAGGGTCCCGGTCGAGAACCGGATCGGCGGGGAGGGGGAGGGGTTCCAGTTCTTCATGAAGACCCTCGACGCGGGAAGGGTCGCGATCGGAGCCCTCGCGCTGGGAATCGCCGAGGGAGCCTATGAACGGGCCCTCCGCTACGCGCAGGAGCGCATGGCCTTCGGGAAGCCCCTGGCGAAACAGCAGGCCGTGGCCTTCAAGCTCGCGGAAATGGCGACGAGGATCGAGTGCGCCCGTCACCTCGTCTATCACGGTTGCAGGCTCAAGGACCAGGGCGTGGAGGCCTTCGCGAAGGAGGCGGCGATGGCCAAGGTCGTGGCTTCCGAGGCGGCGACCTTCTGCGCGGACGAGGCGATCCAGATCCACGGCGGATACGGTTACACCGCCGAATACCACGTCGAGCGGATGTATCGCGATGCGAAGCTCTGCGAGATCGGGGAAGGGACGAGCGAGATCTGCCGGCTCGTGATCTCCCGGCGTATCCTCGCGGACTGAAGTCCGCCCGGCATGGATCTCGGAGGTTCGGATGTCCCCCGCTTGCCCGAGGGCTGGGACAAGGGGCCCCCTCCTCCGCTCGATCTGGGGGGGATCCGGGTCCATGAACTCGACGGAGGGAGCCTCCGCTTCTGGCTCCCGACCCGCCGCGGCGTCCCGGAAATCAGGCTCCGAATCCGCCCTGCTCTCCTCGTGGGGTCGGAGGGGGCCTGTCTGATCGATCCGGGCTTCGGTCCGGCGGATCCGAGACGCAGGGAGAAGTTCGCTCTCGAGGATCCGAACGAGCCGATCGAGGCGCAGTGCCGGAGGATTCTCGGGGGGGACCCCGCCGTCGTCGCGGCGACGCATCTCCACTTCGACCACGCCTGCGGTCTCCTGGCGGCGGAGGCGAAGGGCGGGGAGGCGCTCCGTTTCCCGGAGGCGGAGATCCTCCTCCACCGGATCGAGTGGGAGACCGGCCTGCGGAGCGGGAGGGGCGGAAGACTCGCCCACCGTCTCGAAGCCGCCCTCGAAAGGGGCGGCGGGAGGATGCGGCTGTTGGAGGGGGAGACCGGGGAGGTCTGGCCGGGACTCGATTTCCGCCTGCGTCCGGGGCACACGGAGGGCCTCCTCGTCTTCCGCGCGGCGGGGGACCGCCTCTCGTGCCGTTTCCCCTCGGATCTCTGTCCGACGCGCGCCTTCCTCTCGCCCCGGGGCGATCCGCGTTCGGATGGGGACGAGGAGCGGGCCCTGGCGTCGAGGAAGGCCCTGTCCGAGGAAATGGAGGCCGCGGGGGGCCTCATGTGGCTCTACCATGACCCGGATCTCCCCTGGATCCGCCGCCTTCAGGCGACCGGCCGGGGGAACGGAGACTGATCCGGAGCGGGTTCCGCCGGAAGCGGGGGCTCCGTCCCCCGCTCCCGGCGGCGGACCGGAACCGGGGCTAGGAGGCGTCTTGGAAGAGGACCTGATCTTCGAACGGATCTCGAGCGAGGTCCTCGTCGACCATCCCTGGCACCGCTACCGGCGCGACCGCTACCGCCTCCGGGACGGCGCGGTCGGGGACTACTACTACATCGACATCCCGGGCTCCTGCGGGATCATCCCCCTCTTCGAGGACGGGACGACGATGCTCCTCCGCGTCGAGCGCTATCTCCTGGGGCGGCATCTCTGGGAGTTTCCGATCGGGGGGATGGGGGAGGGGGAGGACCCCCGGGAGGTCGCGGAGAAGGAACTGGCCGAGGAGGCCGGGCTCGAGGCGGAACGCTGGACCTTCCTCGGGAGTTTTGCCCCCTACAAGGGGGCCTCGAACGAACGCTGCCGCTTCTTCCTGGCCGAGGGGCTGCGCTCCGTCCGGAGGGCGCCCGAGCCCAGCGAGAGGATTCGGGTCGAACGGGTCCCTCTCCAGGAGGCTTTCCGCAGGTTGCTCGAACAGGAGCTTCCCGACGGACAGTCCCTCTGCGGATGGCTTCTCCTCCAGCGATACCTCGGGGGAGGGAGGTCGCCCGGCGATCCTGCTTGAACCACCCGCGGGGGGGCCGATAGTACCGCTCCTCGGCGGAACGGGAGGGGAAGGTTCCCCGCGCGCCGCCGCCCTCCGACATGCGGGGAATCTGGAAAGTCCGCCTCTCCGAACTGGGTCCGGCCCGGCGCTCCCTGGTCGCCGGAGCCCGGATCCTGGTCGCGAGCCTCCACGGACTCCAGGCGAACCAGGGGAGCCTGCGGGCCGCGGGGCTCACCTATCTGACTCTGATGGCCCTGGTCCCGATGCTCGCGGTCGTCTTCGCGATCGCGAACGGCTTCGCGATCGAGAGCAACCTCCGGGAGGCCCTGCAACAGGCCCTGCGGGACTATCCGAAGGGCTTCCAGGATTTCCTCGCCCGGGCCCTGGCCCTCGTCGAGCGGATCGATTTCAAGGCGCTCGGCCTGCTCGGATCCCTGGCCCTCGTCTCCCTCGTGCTCTCGGTCATGGGGCGGGTCGAACAAGCCCTGAACCTGACCTGGAAGGCCCGGCGCCGGAGAAACCTCGCGCGGCGCTACGCGGACTACCTCGCCTTCCTCCTCCTGATTCCCGGGCTCGTGCTTCTCGCGACCGGTCTGAACACGGCCTTCCAACTCGAGGGGAGGATCGCCTCGCTCGAGGACAGCCTGCCCTGGCTCGCCTGGACCCTGCGGTCGGGACTGCGGTTCCTACCCGTCCTCCTGCTCTGCTCGGCGGCGACCCTGCTCTACAAGATCGTTCCGAACGTCCAGGTCCGATGGCCGCCGGCCCTGGCTTCGGGGATCCTGACCGGCTTCCTCTGGATCGGGGCCCAGTGGGTCTTCCTCCGCTTCCAGATCGGGCTCGCGCAGATGAACGCGATCTACGGTTCCCTGGCCTTCCTCCCCCTGCTCCTGTTCTACCTCTACAGCTCCTGGACGATCGTCCTCTGGGGGGGCGAACTCTGCTTCGCCCTCCAGCACCTCGACCAGTTGACGGCTCCGGGGTCGGAGCGCCCGTGGACGCCGGCGCGCCGCCGCCGGTACGGCTACCTCCTCGCACGGGAGGCGATGGAGGCCTTCGCCAGGGGGCAGGTCCTGTCCCTCGGCGTCTTCGCGGGGAGGACCGGGCTGCCCAGGGACCGGGTCGACGACCTCGTGAAGACGCTGTCGCGCGCGGGGGTCCTGCGGCGGGTGCGTTTCGGGGACTCGGTCGTCCCCGCGCTTCCTCCCGGGAAGCTGGCCGTCGGAAAACTCTTCGCGGCCCTCGACGGGGAGGATGATGCCGGCGGGCGGGGTTGGTCCGAGGAAGAGGAGGCGCGGCTGGTGCGGCTGAAGGCCGCCGCCGCGCGGGAGGAGGGCTTCCTTTGAGGGCCGGAAGGACGGATCCGGGGCTTCGCTTCCTTCGAGGGCTCCTCCCGGCCCTCGCCGCCGCGCTGCTCCCCGCCTGCGGGGGGGTCGGAGGGCGGGGGGCCTCCACGGTCCGCGGGCTTCCCCCTCCCTCGACCCGGGCCGCGGCCGTTCGGAAGGTCGAGGCCGCTCTTTCGCGTCTCGAGGGGACGCGCGCCCTGCGGCACGCGCGGCTCGGGTTCTGGCTCCAGGCGGTCGACGAGGAAGCCCCGCTGGCCCAGCGGAGGGGGACCGAGGGTTTCCTTCCGGCCTCGAACCTGAAGTTGATCTCGAGCGCGGTCGCCCTCCTCGTGCACGGGCGGGCCTTCCGCTACCACACGAAACTCGAGGCCCATGGTCCGATCGAGGGAGGGAGGCTCCGTGGAGACCTGGTCCTCGTCGGGGACGGGGACCCGACCCTCGGCGCGCTGGCCTTCTCGAAGGAGGGGCAGACCGCGGTCTTCGAGCGGATGGCCGCCTCCTTGAAGAAGGCGGGAATCCTGGAAGTCTCGGGCGACGTGCTGGGACTCGACGACTGCCAACCCGACGAGATCATGGGGGAGGGTTGGGATTGGTCCTACCAGTCGGATTGGTACGCGGCGCAGATCTCGGGACTCTGCTTCAACGAGAACTGCATCGACCTGATCTTCGACGGAACGGCCGAGGGAATGGCTCCGAGGATCCGCCTCGAACCGGACACGGAATACGTGACGATCCGAAACAAGGTCCGATGCCGGTCCGGGGGGCCGAAGGGCGTCTTCTACCGGCGGCGGAGAGGCACGAACCGGATCCTCGTGACCGGAAGCCTCTCCCCGAAGACCCGGGGGAAACGGGACTGGGCGAGCGTCGAGAATCCAACGGCCTTCGCCGCGACGGTCCTCGCGGAGACCCTGGTCCGGTCGGGGGTGAAGGTCCGCGGAAAGGCCCTTGACGCGGACGAATCGGAAGGCTGGAAGCGGGGGAAGCCGCTCCTGACCGTTCACGACCATCCCTCTCCGACGATGGGAGAGATCCTCGTCTCCATGAACCGCCGCAGCCAGAACCTCTATGCCGAGGAAGTCCTGCGTTCCGCGGCCCGCCTCCGCCTCGGGGAGGGATCGATGAAGGCCGCCCGGCGGGCCGCCGAGGCCGTGCTCAGGGGACTCGGCCTGGATACGGAAGGCCTCCATCTCGCGGACGGATCCGGCCTTTCCCGCTTGAACCGCGTCGAGCCCCGGCACCTGGGGCGGCTCCTCGTCGCGATGGCCGGGCGCCCCGAGGGCGCCTTCTACCGCTCGACCCTGCCCGCCCCGGGGGAGGGGACGCTCCGCCGCCGATTCGGGGGAGGGTCTCCGGCCCGCGGCCGCCTGCGGGCGAAGACCGGAACCCTTTCGCGGGTCGTCGCCCTCTCGGGCTATTTCGAGCGCGAAGGCCGCGCGCCGATGGCCTTCGTGATCCTCGTCAACGGCTTCCTCGCCCCTTCCTCGGAGGTGCGGGCCGCGGTGGACCGCTTCCTCGAGGAGATCCTCCGCCTCTTCCCTTGACCGGTCGAGGGTTCCGCTCCGTCCCCCGATTCGGGGGACCGGTCAGGACCGCGGCCAGGGCCCTCCGGTAGAGGAGGAGTAGCAGCAGGCCGGCGAGGAGGGGGACCCAGAAGGAGTAGCTCCGGAACGATTGGCGCAGGGTCTCCCATTCGGCCGCGAGTGTTCGGGCGGCGAGGAAGATCATCCCGTTCCAGAGCGCCGCGCTCGCCCCCGCGAGGAGGAGACCCCGGCCGAGGGGGTAACCGCCCGCTCCGGCTCCCAGCAGCAGGAAGGCCCGGCCGACCGGGAGGAAACGGGAGAAGAGGATCAGGAGCCCTCCCGTGCGCCGGAGCGCGTCCCGCAGCGGGAGGGCCCGGTCGAGAAGGCGGCGGAGCCTCGTGCCCTCCCGGATCCGACGGCCCATCGTGTCGAGCCGGCGGCCTAAGAGGAGGCAGAGGGCCGCGCCGGCGATCGAACCCAGGAGGGCTCCCGCCCAGGCGGGGCCGAGGGGTTCCCCCCGGGTCGCGAGAAGCCAGGCCCCCCCGAGCAGGACAAGGTCGCCCGGAAACGGGGGGAAGACGTGTTCGAGGAAGGAGGTCCCGCATAGAAGGAACGGGAACCAGGAGGGGTCGAGGTTCCGCAACCATTCCGGGATCTGTTCCCAGTCCAGGAGGAGGGCGGGGAGAAAGAGGAGGGCCCGGGTCCTGCCCGCCGGGATCCGTGCTTGCGGTTTGCGGGGGAAGACCCGTAAACCTTGGAGGCTTCCGGAGGAACTACGCACTCCTCCATTCTTCTGGAACCCGGGAAAGATATCTTCGATGAAATCCCTGACCCTCGCCTCCTTCGCCCTCCTGTCCGGTCTGGTCCTGGGCCGGCCCGATGTCCTCTCCCGCCAGGAAAGCGGGGGGCCGGCTCCGCTCCGGATCGCCGTCGTCGATTGGAACGCGGTCAAGAACCGTTCGAAGAAGATCGGCGCGATGATCTCCGAGGAGGAGAAGAAGCTCGCCGGATTGAATCGGGAACTCGAGGACCTCACGAAGAAGGTCAAGGACCTCGAGGACGGCCTCGTGATGTTCGAGAAGGGATCGAAGGAAGCGGACCAGGCCGTCCGGGATCTCAAGGTCGCGAGATACAAGCTCGAACAGACCCGGACGATGGGAACCCTCTGGGCCCGGAAACACCGGAACGAGATCCTTCTTCGGATCTATGACATCATCCACGAGAAGGTCCGCCTCCTCGCCGAGAAGAAGCACCTGGATCTCGTGCTTCGTCTCGAACAGGAGAGCAAGGAGGAGGTCAAGCTCGGAACCGCGATGCGTCTCTCGGTCCGCCAGGCCAACACCTGTCTCTACCACTCGGACCGCCTGGACCTGACCGAAGAGGTCATCCAACTCCTGGACGCTTGAAGGGTCGGCGGCCCTCGAGGTTCGGGCGGGAGGCGGGTCCTTTCCCGGCCGGGAGGAGGGTCGCCTTCTGGATGGGGGGCGGGGACGCAGGTATCGTGCTTCCGCTCGAGAGGTCCTTTTCCCGGACTCTGTGGCGGAACCTTCCTTCCGGGGTCACCGCCCGGTCCGAACCCGAAGCGTACCCGATTCCGACATGGCCGACGTCCTACCCGAGGCGCAGGGTTGCCAGAAGACCCTGAAGGAAGACCTGAGCTTCCGGGGGATCGGTCTGCACAACGGCGAGGAGTGCGAGGCGAGGCTCAAGCCGGCGCCCCCCGACACCGGGCTCGTCTTCGTCCGAACAGATCTCGAGGGCTGTCCCGAGGTCCGCGCCTCGTGGAAGCATCTCGATCCCAGGGAGCGCCGTTCCGCGCTCCGGGACGGTCCCGCCCAGGTCAGCACGGTCGAGCACCTCCTCGCCTGCTTCTTCGCCTTCGGGATCGACAACGCCCGGATCGAGTTGAACGGGGAGGAGGTGCCGGGCATGGACGGGAGCGCCCTTCCCTTCGCGGAGGCGATCGCAGCCGCCGGATCCGTGGACCTCAAGGCCGAACGGAGGCGTCTCGACCTGGTGGATCCGATCTTCATCCGGGACGGGGAGGTCAGCATCGTCGCCCTGCCCTCGGAGGAAGGTCTTTCGATCCAATACCATCTCGCCCCTCCCGGTCCCTCGGTGAACGGGATCCAGTCATTCGGCCTCCGCTTGACGCCGGAGAGCTTTCTCGCCGAGATCGCGCCCGCCCGCACCTTCGTCGCGAAGCACGAGATCGAGGTCCTGAAGGAGGCCGGGCTCGGGAAGGGGGCGGGGCCGGAGAACACGATCCTCCTCGGTCCCGACGGACCGGAACACGATTCCCTCCGATTCCCCGACGAGCCGGTCCGGCACAAGGTCCTGGACCTCTGCGGGGATCTCGCGTTGAGCGGCGTCGATCTGACCGCCCACATCATCGCGACGCGGAGCGGGCACCGCACGAACCACGCCTTCGTCAGGGAACTCGTGGAGCGGAAGCGGAAGATGGAGGAAGAGGGCTTCCTGGTCCGGGACTCCGGGATGAACATCCGCGACATCCTGGACCTCCTTCCGCACCGCTATCCCTTCCTTCTCGTCGACAGGGTCCTCGAGTTCGAGGGCTACCAGCGGGCCGTCGGGATCAAGAACGTGACCTTCAACGAGCCGTTCTTCACCGGGCACTGGCCCGGGCAGCCGATCATGCCCGGGGTGCTCCAACTCGAGGCGATGGCGCAGATGGCCGGGATCCTCCTGTTCCGGAAGCTCGAGAACACGGGGAAGCTCGCGGTCCTCTGGAGTATCGACAAGGTCAAGTTCCGGGGTGCTGTCGTTCCGGGAGACCAGCTTCGCATCGAGGTGGAGACAATCCGGTCGCGTCCCGGCATGGGGCACGTCATGGGCCGCTGCAAGGTGGCGGGAAAGCTCGTCTCGGAAGCCCAGCTGAAGTTTACGTTGGTGGATGCATGAACGGCGGCTTCGGAAAAAACCGGAACGGAACGGAGCGGATCGCATCCATGCCCGCCTTTTCGGGAGATCGAGAACGATGAGTGGATCCACCGGGCGAGATCGAGGGATCACCGTTCATCCGAGCGCGGTCGTCGAGGAGGGCGCCGTTCTCGGGGAGAGAGTCGAGATCGGGCCGTTCTGCGTCATCGGCCCCGAGGTCGTGCTCGGTGCGGGGACGAGGGTCATGGCCGGGGCGCAGATCCAGGGGCGCACGACCCTCGGGGAGGACAACGTCGTGTTCCCCGGCGCGGTTCTCGGTTGCTCGCCCCAGGACAAGAAGTTCGCGGGCGAGCCGACACGCCTCGAAATCGGATCCCGTAACCATTTCCGCGAGAACACGACGATCCACATCGGAACCAGCGTGGAGCATGGAGGGGCCGAGGCCACGATCATCGGAGACGATAACCTCTTCATGGCGGGAAGCCATATCGCGCACGATTGCAGGATCGGGGACCGGATCACCCTGGGCAACAACACCCTGATCGCGGGGCACGTCCACATCGAATCGGGAGCGACGATCTCCGGAAACAGCGGGGTCCACCAGTTCGTGTCGGTCGGACGTCTCGCCTACGTCGGAGGGCTCTCGAGAATCGCGATGGACGTTCCGCCCTTCCTGATCTGGGAGGGAAGGCCGGGTCGCGTGCGGGGGCCCAACGTCATCGGCTTGCGGAGGGTCGGGACCCCCCGGAGTTCGATCGAGGAGCTGAAGGAGGCGTACCGCCTCCTCTACCACGGAGAGACCCTGGAGGCCGGTCTCGAGGAGTTGGAGGCCCGGGACCGGCTCTGTCCCGAGGTCCGGCACCTCGTCGACTTCCTCCGGAGGACCGAGCGGGGGGTGAGGGGCCGCTATCTCGAGAGTCTCCGCAAGGACCGGGAGAACGGGAACGGCCTTCCCGAGAGTTCGGCGATGGTGGACACCGGGGCTTGCGGGGATCTCCCCGCCCCCGGGGGGAAGCCGGACTGAGCCCTCGATGGAGACGAGGGGGAATCCCGTCCCGGAGCCGGTCCGCATCGCCGTCGTGGGGACCGGACATCTCGGCCGGACCCATGCGAGGCTGCTTTCGGGTTTGCCGGAGGCCTCGCTGGTCGGGGTCGTCGACGTCCGTGAGAAAGCCGCCCGGGAGACCGGGGAGGCGCTCGGCGTCCCCTGGAGCACGGACCCGGAACTCGGGCCCGGGGAATGGGGGGCCGAGGCCGTGTCTCTCGTCGTTCCGACCAGACACCACGCGAGCCTGGCCGTCCGCTATCTCGAGGAGGGGCTGGACCTGCTCGTCGAGAAACCGATCAGTCGGACGATCGAGGAGGCCGAGCGCATGTGCCGGTCCGCGGAGGCGGGGGGGCGGATCCTCCAGATCGGGCACGTGGAGCGGTTCAATCCCGTCATCCGGGCGGCCTTCGAATACGGAATCCGGCCCCGGTACCTCGAGGCGGAGCGCCTCGCGCCGTTCTCGTTCCGGAGCACGGATATCGGGGTCGTGCTGGACCTGATGATCCACGATCTGGACCTGATCCTGGCCTTCATCCCCGAGCCGATCGAGGATGTCGAGGCCTTCGGCGGGGCGATCTTCACGTCCGAGGAGGATCTCGCCAGCGCCCGGATCCGTTTTCGGAGCGGTTCGGTCGCCCGCCTCACCGCGAACCGGGTCGCCCTCAAGCCGGGCCGGCGGATGCGCATGTTCTCGACGGACAGTTACGTCTCCCTGGACTTCAGCAAGAAATACGGGTTGATCATCAAGAAGGGGCCCGGCTGGGACCTCGGCCGCCTGGACCTGTCGAAGGTCGATCCCGAGGAGATCGGCGACCTCTGGAAATACGTCTTCGAGGGCCTCCTGACCGTGAAGGAATTGCGGATGCCGGAGGAGAATCCTCTCGAGGAGGAGCTTCGTTCCTTCCTCTCGTCGGTGCGGACGAGGAGGGCGCCCGAGGTCGACGGGCGGGCCGGGAAGAGAGCCCTCGAGGCCGCGACGCTCGTGCTCGATTCGATCCGGCGCCATCGCTGGTGATTTCCGGAAGGACGGAGGCCCGTTCCCCTTCCGGACCGCTCGGGCCTCCCCTCCGACGCCGGGTCTTCCTTGCAAGCCGGGAGTCGCGGAATCTGGCGCGGGAACCGGCGCCTCCCTAGAATGCGCCCCGCCTGTCTGCGGCCGAGATTTCCGCGCCCGAACGGGCTCTTCCGATCTGCTTGCTCGAGGGGATGCAATGCGCAGAGTCCTGATCCTGGTCCTGGTCGCGGGTCTCGTGTTCCTGGGTTACGAATACTCGCGTCGAGGGACGGAGCGTCCGGTCGAGGCCGCCGAGTCGGAGGGGGGAGAGGGCCTTCCCCGTTCCGGAGCCGAGGAGAAGGAG
>Ga0256830_1000246_pt1 | contig 47351 bp, 36 predicted proteins | sample 128326metaG_FD_190537 | JGI IMG/M metagenome (GOLD analysis project Ga0256830, IMG submission 190537) | Hydrothermal vent microbial communities from Lau Basin, Pacific Ocean - 128-326 | ecosystem: Environmental > Aquatic > Marine > Hydrothermal vents | place: Pacific Ocean: Lau Basin | collected...
TAAAGCACTGGATTTTTTCAACGAAAACTTCGTATTTACTGACCCTAACGCCTCAACAGGCGAGCGCTATTACCAGGGAAAATTTCTCATACGCACTCGAAAGCCGGGCGACGACATGAACGTGTACCTCAAGTTTTGTGATAAGCCCTCAGCACTTTTTGTCGACACACCGTTTGGAAAATGCCTAAACTCCCTCGCCGTTGTCTCAACAGAAGTGCTAAACGAGGAAGAAGCACGTCGCGTTGAGCAAGACCCTGATCAGGTTGATCTCGTTATTCGCTTTAAAGACATAAACGCCATTCTCGGATTAATTGGCCGCGAAGATGTGGATATTGTTGGATTACTTTTAGAAAATATTGTGCAACTTACCGGCAATGTAGGTCACTTGTTCAAACTTGGTGCAATCGCAACAGAAATCGAAATGGAACTAAACTTAACTGGTGAAGCAAAAAATAACACCCAACATTAAGCCTCTACGATATAAACCCTGTCACGGAAGAAAAATGAACAATAGCGCACTCATATTTGATATAAAACGCGACTGTAGCGAAGACGGCCCCGGTATTCGTACCACAATATTTTTTAAGGGCTGCCCCCTCTCCTGCGAATGGTGCCAAAATCCCGAAAGCATATCAAAGAAACCGCAACTTTCCTTCAGAGCCGAAGCTTGCCAGCCATCCCATTGTGATAGTGCCTGCGTAAAAGTTTGTGAGTCTCATTGCTTGCGCTTTGTTGACAGGCTTCATGTAAACCAGGATCAATGCAGCCGATGTGATCGCTGTTTTGATGTCTGCCCGACTAAAGCACTGGAGCCATCGGGTTACTGGATAACACTTGATGAACTGATGTACCGTATTTGTATCGATATTCCATTTTTCCAATCAACTGGCGGTGGAGTCACGCTTTCCGGTGGCGAAGCTACTCAACAAATGCCGTTTATCCATCGGTTTCTTAAAGCACTTAAAGAAAAACAAATACACACAGCAATTGAAACAAACGGTTTTTTTAACTACCGGAAATTTAGCCAACAAGTGCTGCCTTATATTGACGTAATCTATTTTGATTTAAAACTAATAGATGAATCTGAAAGTAAAAAACACACGGGACAATCAAACAAACTTATTTTGGATAATTTCAAAAAACTTATTCAACAAAGTGAGGTACCGATAATCCCTAGAATCCCGTTAATTCCCGGGATTACCACAAACAAAAAAAACCTGGTAGGCATCTCTCAATTCTTGAAAAAGCTGTCTATCAACGAAGTGACATTGCTGCCTTACAACCCACTCTGGCAAGACAAACTTAAACGGCTTGATTTGAAATCCAATTACAAATTTCGCTCCCTGATGTCAGCAGAAGAAACAACAGCGTGTATAAATCGTTTTTACTAATGAATTTAACGGCAAATCGTATCACTTATACTTCAAACAGGGGATATTCAACATGCAAATTGATTTTCACCACGCAACCACTTATGTAGTAGCCCGTATAGCCGGCTTTGCAAAAGAAGAGGCTGAAATTATTGCCTATGCCGCACAATACGTTGATGATTGTACCAGTCAGGGTACGGTGTATTTTGATAACAAAGCCGTTTACAATCGAATCAGCTCTGCACATAAAATGCTTGATTATCGCAACACTATAGAACTGGCAAACCATCAAGTATGGCTGGCCTTTCACTTTCTTCCAGGCAATGGCGGCAAACCAGCCGGAGAAAACCCCTCGAATAAATTTATCGATAAAATCGTCTGCACCCCTGATAGTCCGGTCGCCCGGGAAATGGTTGCCCAGGCAATTACTGACCAGGACAAGGCATATGCCTTACACCGACTAGGCGTGGTCATGCACATTTATGCCGACACTTGGGCCCATCAGGGATTTGCTGGCGTGCTAAATGACATCAATGAAGTGGAAGATGCCAAAGAAGTTGGCAGTAATAATATTTTTGATAATATCACCCGATTTCTTGCTGATATTCTGGAAGATGCCATCCCCCCCCTCGGTCACGGCAGAGCTTACACCTTGCCTGATATGCCATTTCTTTCCTGGAGTTATAAAAATGGCAAGGGTAAAAAAATCACAAGAAATAACACCGATGATTTTTGCACTGCCACAGAACAGATGTGCATCGCAATGAAACGCTACATTGCAAAAGATCCGTCAGCACAAGTAACAGGGCTACCCGATAATGACAAAGACCACATTCGTTATTTATTTTCCAGCATTACGGATAAAGATGGCGATGAGCGTCACCAGAAATGGCTAAAAGCAATCCGCAACGGCGAGTTCAGCTTTGGCCCGGAAACAATTTCTTACAAGCCCCGCGGCAAAAATTCGTGGAAATATAAATCACTGGGAACCAGCTTTGACCTGGCCGTTCACAAGTATCACCAGGATTTTTTAACAAGTGACTGGAAACTCTTCCACGATGCGATAAAAGCTCACCGTTTCACCATTATTCACGATATTTTGCCTAAATACGGAATATGCGCCGCTTAAGCCTAATTTACAGGAGTCACTCATATGTCAACTTACCTCTCTGCCAATAACTTTCCAGGCCAATCCGAACAGGAAAAGTTGGCGCTGGCACATGGACTGACAAATATCCTGGAAAATGAATTATCAGATTCCTTTTTTTCACTTTTCGCCCGCTATCAACGCATATTGGCCGATAATCATCAGCGCGATAAATGGCCAGAAATTCACTCAAAGCTGGAAACGCTTTTTAAATGCGGTACAGCCACCCCGCTCGATGGGCCAATGATTGGTATTCCTGTATCAATAAGAGACAGCGACTATTTCAAAGATACGATGGCAATCATTAATAAACACAACTCAGAAGCGCAACGTTCTGCGATTGCCAGCATAGAATGGATGGCGACTGCATGGAATGCCACATTTGCTGATACGGGTTTATGGATGGGAAAATCTTATGAGCCGGTTGATAAAGAAAGCGTAAAGGAGATTTGCAATAACGATCCCGATGTCATGTCTGCATTCGACCAAAACACGACACGTATTGGGCGCAATTTTTTCCGGGAGCCACCATCAGCAAATGCATTACAAAGCCTGGGCATTCCGGCACTAACAGAAACCTGGAACTTAATCGATAGACCAGAGACAGTAAAAGCAAAAGGTTTTAAAGGTGAATTACTGGAAAAAAATATCTCAAAAGAAAAGAATATCCCTTACAGCAAAACAGGTGGCTATTTTCTTGCAAACCCAGGCAAATCTGTCGTACCTGAAATGAACAGCAAAGACGTTTATCAACTGAATTATCGCTGGGATAATTTAGATCCCGCTTACCCAATGACGCGGCTGATTGATGAAGTTGTCAAAATCGCAGACGGTATTTATCTGGGACAATTAGTCTATGCAAGCAAACATTACAGCTTAGGCACCATCGACCTACCTTTTATCCCAGGTGAACAACATATCGCGCTTGGAGACAAATACCAGCCCCACCAAAAAGCATCGTGGTGGCAAAAAATTATCGAACTGATTTTTAACAAAAAGCCATCAGCCAATATTGATTACGGTTATCAAAACAATGGTTATTTTTTAATGATGGAACCCGAGTTTGCCAAGCAAGTATATGCTGACAATGCATTTCCACAACTGAGACCCAGACCGGGCGAAACAGGTTTTAAAGAACTGGGTTACGATGAAGATTATATTGCCGCATCATCATCCGTCACCTCAACACTGAATAAAACGGACTTTGACTGGAAAGACGGTTGGAAAACACACCCTGAACTTAAAGGTAAGTTTACTCAATTTATTACCGAAAAATCTCCCGTAGCATCTGACAACCCCGATATAAAGAATTTACTTGATGATGGTGAGTCCATTTTACAAATGCTAAAACGAATAAGTGAAAAAATAGATGTTCAAACCAGTCTTGATGATCACATTACACACTTCGAAACCTTACATCAACTGTTTCGTGCCGGTGTCGCGCCCAATATTAAAAACGGCATGTTTCAGGGACAAGGAAAATACGGTTACAATACCAGGGCTACCGCATCTAAAGCGAATAAGTGGTATGGTGAAACAGAAACAACAACCGGCTTTGACTATTACCACGGCGCAACGCTAAATTTACATCTTGGTTTTAGTGACACATTGTTTAACGCTATATCCGCTAAAGTAAAATCCAACATCAATGATGGCTTCATGTTCCCCAGCGCGCTTGCAACGATGCTTGCAGAAGGTGATCGTGGACCCAACCTATTAAATATTACCTGGAAAAGTATTGGTAAATATATTTTTCCCTGGGCTGGAAAATCATTTGAAAAAATAAGCGGCCGAAAACTCAGCATGATGCTTGATGAAAGTGATGATCTTACCCAGCGCTATCCCGAGCGTGTTAATGAATTAAAAACCTATCTGGCAAGTGCGCCGCATTATAATCTCGTCAAACAAAACCGGGATCATAAATTTGAAAAGCCTGGCCTATACCATGAACACCTGAAAAATGGCAGCTGGGATAATGGCATGACAGATGAAGACAAGGCTTTCTGGGAAAAAGAAGCGAGCCAACACTGGGTCTTTGGTTATAACCTTCAAGACAAACGTATTCTCGCTATGGATACTATCATGCGCATTGTTGATATGAACTATCGTACACCAGACGCGGGCTTACAAGAACTATCACAACAAGGCCCCTCTCCCTTTGAACGACAAGGTTACGCATTTTTAGGGGCTGCCGACCAAAAATCGATACTCCCTATAAACAATGGTGAAAACTCAAACGTCAAAAAAGTGTTTCAATTTAATTATCGTTACCCAATGATTGGTGGCGCTGTACCGATTGGTTATTGCCTGGATGAGATTGTCGAAATTGCAGACGGTTTATATCTTGGTCAGCTCATCTATTCAACCGCATTAAGTGAACCATTCAACTCAGCAGTTAAACCAGAAAAGTATAAATATCAACTGTTCGGGTATTTTTTGCTGCTTGATGATGACTGGCAGAACCACAGACTGGCAATCAATCTGGATATTGGCACTAAAGATAATCAAAAAAAAGAATCCTTTCTGGAATTTGATTTATTTTAATTGCGTTGCGCTAAACCCAAATTTTATATTAACGTCAACATGATTTAACTCGACACGGCTTATTTCAGCGCGTCTTCAACCACGCCCGCCAATTCCTTCGCCAGTAAATCCACTTCAACCGGATCACGACCTTCAACCATCACCCGAATTAATGGCTCGGTGCCTGATGGGCGCAATAAAACCCGTCCCTTTCCGACGAGTTGTGACTCAACATCCTTAACTGCTGCCTGAATTGCAGTATTTGAGTCAATATCCACTCTTTCTTTAATTCTGACATTGATCATGGTTTGCGGGTATTTATGCATTCCACCCTTCAGTTCGTTCAAAGTGCGCTGGGAATTAACCATCGCTTCCAATACCTGTAACGCAGAGACGATTCCATCACCAGTAGATGATTTATCAAGACAAATAATGTGGCCTGATGACTCTCCGCCAATCAACCAGTTATTCTGCTTCATTAACTCAATGACATAACGATCACCGACTTTTGCACGATCAAACTCGATACCACGCTCTTTAAGCGCCAATTCCATACCGATATTCGTCATAACCGTACCAACAACGCCACCTTTAAGTAAGCCGGCAGCTTTTCTTGCCTGTGCGATAATAAAAATAAGTTCATCGCCGTCGAGTACTTCGCCTTTTTCATCAACCATAACAAGCCGATCACCATCGCCATCAAAACCAATGCCCAAGTCTGCATTATGTTTTAGCACTTCTTCCTGAAGTGCTTTCGGTGAGGTTGAACCACACTCATGGTTTATATTTAATCCGTCAGGCTTTATACCCATCGCCAGGACTTCTGCACCCAATTCTTTAAATACACTTGGGCCAACGAAATATGTCGCACCGTGAGCACAATCAACAACAATTTTTAATCCCCGCAATTCCATTCGCATAGGCACGGTACTTTTACAGTATTCGATATAACGTCCACCTGCATCGGTAATACGTAGCGCTTTTCCTAACTCGGACGAATCAACGGTTGTCATCGGTTCATCCATTTTTGCTTCAATTTCATATTCGATTTTATCGGGTAACTTAGTGCCTTCAGATGAGAAAAACTTAATGCCATTATCATAATGTGGATTATGTGAAGCACTGATAACAATCCCCGCGTTGGCGTGTAATGTACGAGTAAGATAGGCAATTGCGGGTGTCGGCATGGGGCCAAGCAAACGCACATTAACACCGGCGGCGGATAAACCGGCTTGTAACGCAGACTCAAACATGTAACCGGAAATTCGCGTGTCTTTACCGATAACAACTTTACGCCGTTTATCTGTAGCCAACACGTTCCCTGCTGCCCAACCCAATTTGAGTACAAACTCGGGATTAATTGTTTTACTTCCCACTTTACCCCGAATACCATCTGTTCCAAAATGTCGTCTCGTCACGATGTAATCCTTTTATTTTTTATTTAGCATCCAATACAGCAAGGCAGATTTTTACTGTTTGCACGGTCTCTTTAACATCATGAACGCGCACAATCCTGGCACCACTCATCATGGCTATATTCACCAACGCCAAACTGCCCGTTAAGCGTGCTTCCACCGGCACATCCAGTATCTCCCCGATCATGGATTTCCGCGACATTCCCACTAAAACCGGATACCCCATTTCAACAAAACGCTGCATATGTTTTAACAAGGATAAATTGTGCGCAAGTGTTTTGCCAAAACCAAAACCAGGGTCTAGCCAAATTTGATCTTCTTTTATACCTGCCGAGAGGCAACGTTTTACCTGTTGCTGCAAATAGCGCAATACGTCTTCAACAACCGACACATACCGAGGATCATTTTGCATTGAGTCCGGATTACCTTGCATATGCATTAAGCACACAGGAACACCAAGCGCCGCGACTGTTTGCAAAGCACCTTTCTCTGTCAAGGCCCTCACATCATTAATCAGATTAGCGCCAGCAGCGACAGCTTGCCGCATTACCTCGGGTTTACTGGTATCAACGGATATTTTAATTTCACTTTGAGCCCGAATTGCCCGAATAACCGGCACAACACGTTTTATCTCTTCTTCAACAGAAACAGCCGGCGCACCCGGTCGAGTGGATTCACCACCAATATCAATAATATCCGCACCTGCACGCTGCATTTTCAAGGCTTGATTTACAGCTGCGTCAACAGAAGTATATTGTCCACCATCCGAGAATGAATCCGGTGTGACGTTTAACACACCCATCACTAAAATCTGCTTTCCACTCAATATATTCTGCATTTACCAATCATGCCTAACAGTTATTCCAACAAACAACGCAGAATAATAGAGTAATTCAGCCAATAAAAAAACCGCTATCCGTGTTGAACGGGATAGCGGCCATAAAAACAAAGTAGAAAAATTAGTCAGGGATTTTGATTGATGGTTCCACCAATACCGGCCCCTCCTTTTTTACCCTTTTTATCCTTTGTTTCGGTTTTTTCATCAGACTTTTTGTCTTCTTCCTCGCCTTCAGCGGAAGCTGACTCACCCGGCTTGCTATCCAGGTCAGATTCATCCCAATTACTGGGAGCCCCCGGCGGTTTACCAGCCATAATGTTGTCGATCTGACCTCGATCAATTGTTTCATACTTTATCAAAGCCTCTGCCATTGCATGCAGAACATCAATCTTTTCATTGAGTATTTTGGTTGCTTTATCATATAAAACATCAACAATTCTTCTGATTTCCTTATCAATATCAGACGCAGTATCATCAGACACATTTTTGTGCTGGGTCACTGATCGACCAAGAAAAACCTCACCTTCATCTTCAGAGTAAACCAATGGCCCCAATTTGTCGGAAAAGCCCCACTTCGTCACCATATTCCTTGCGATATCCGTACTGCGCTGAATATCATTTGAGGCGCCCGTTGTGACATACTCCGGGCCAAAAATAAGTTCTTCAGCGATACGCCCACCAAAAAGACTGCATATCTGGCTTTCCAAACGACGCTTGCTGTAAGAATATCGGTCTTCTTCCGGTAAAAACATGGTAACACCCAGCGCTCGACCACGAGGAATAATACTCACCTTATAAACAGGATCGTGATCAGGTACAGTTAAACCAATAATCGCATGACCTGCTTCATGATAAGCCGTGAGTTTTTTCTCATCGTCATTCATCACCATGGATTTACGCTCGGCACCCATCATGATTTTGTCTTTTGCTTTTTCAAAATCGAGCATATCAACCAGTTTTTTATTGGCACGAGCAGCAAACAAGGCGGCCTCATTAACTAAATTAGCCAAATCGGCACCCGAAAAACCCGGTGTACCACGGGCCAGCACTTTTGGCTTCACATCATCTGCAACCGGCACTTTGCGCATGTGCACACGAATAATCTGATCTCGGCCTCTCACATCCGGCAATGGTACAGTCACCTGGCGGTCAAAACGCCCTGGGCGCAACAACGCAGGATCCAGCACATCAGGGCGGTTAGTTGCCGCAATAACGATAACGCCTTCATTGCCTTCAAACCCATCCATTTCAACCAGCAATTGGTTTAAGGTTTGTTCACGCTCGTCATTCCCACCGCCAACACCTGCTCCACGATGCCGCCCAACCGCGTCAATTTCGTCAATAAAAATAATACAAGGGGATTGTTTTTTCGCTTGATCGAACATGTCGCGCACTCGAGACGCACCGACACCAACAAACATTTCAACAAAGTCTGAACCGGATATGGTAAAAAACGGCACTTTCGCTTCACCGGCAATCGCCTTGGCGAGCAAGGTTTTACCTGTACCCGGTGAACCCACCATCAAAACACCGCGCGGAATTTTACCGCCCAGCTTTTGAAATTTACTCGGGTCTCGTAAAAATTCAACCAACTCGGAAACTTCTTCCTTTGCCTCTTCGACACCAGCCACATCAGCAAAAGTGACCTTTATTTGGTCTTCGCTTAACAGCCGCGCCTTGCTTTTGCCAAATGACATGGGGCCACCTTTGCCGCCAACACCGCCACCCATGGAGCGCATAAAAAAGATCCACACACCAATCAACAACAACATGGGAAACCAGGAAATAAACACCTGCATTAGCAGACTTTGTTGTTCTGGTGGACTCACATCGACGCTGACATTGTTATCAAACAAGTCACCAATCAGCCCCGGATCTCCGGGATTGTATGTAGTAAAACGATCACCGTTGGATTTTGTTCCGCGTATTTGCCGACCCTGGATATTAACTTCAGCTATTTGCCCGCTATTGACCTCCGAAATAAACTCGGAATATTCCAAATGACGAGAACCACCTTGGTGTGGTGCAAAGTTATTAAACACAGACATCAAGACAATGGCGATAATCACCCACATCAGGATGTTCTTAAACATCTCATTCACAGCTATATCTCCACTGTATATTTAAAATTAAGTATTACAATTTATTATAAGGCGGATCTGGATTGGAAAAAACAGATTAGGCTTTTCGCCCTTTACCTACAATAAATAATTCGCGGCTTTCCGCTCGCGATGAACCGGGCTTCCGGTTATACATTTTCACAAAATTGGACTGAACCAACTTGCGGTATTCAGCCATTCCGGCACCTTCAAAAGCTTTGGTGACAAAATCACCACCGGATTTTAACACTTGAAGCGCAAAATCCAGTGCCAGCTCGACCAAATACATGGATTTTGGCTGATCTGTCACGCGTTGACCAGTTATATTGGGGGCCATATCCGAAATAACAAGGTCCACCGAAGAACCATTTAAGGTTTTCATGAGTTTATCGAATATTTCGTCTTCACGGAAATCCCCTTGAATAAACTCGACCTGTGCGAAACTGTCCATTTGCAACAAATCCAAGGCGATAATACGACCATTTTCCCCGACACAGTCTGAAGCCACTTGTGACCATCCTCCCGGTGCAGCCCCCAAGTCAACCACAGTCATCCCGGGTTTAAAAAGCTTGTCCTTTTTATTCAGCTCTATAATCTTGTAGGCAGCGCGCGAACGATAACCGTCAGCTATGGACTGTCTAACATAATTATCATTCACATGGCGCGCCATCCACCCATTATTTGCTTTTCGTTTTGACACGTAACAACTCAGGTGTTTTCTCGCTTGGTACTGTTTAAATTCTTTACGGTCTTCCTGACACGAATCATTAACCACCCCATAGCCGTTAAACCAAACATGGCCAGTATTCCCATTTGTGAGGCTCTCGAGTCGGCAATAAAATCCACAATAATCAGCAATGCCACCGCCATAATTAAAATTGCGCCCAATTCGAGCTTAATTTGATTTAACGGGCTGGCTTGAACAGTGAATCCCGCCTTATTTTCAGGTACAATGCCCGGTTTTGAATCACGACCCACGAAGAACTCCTACAAAATTATGGCTAAAATGCTCAATACAAAACAAAATCAACACCTGCGCCGTCTGGCGCACCACCTCAAACCAGTTGTCATCATTGGAAACGCGGGATTAACTGAAACAGTGCTGGAAGAGATCATAAACGCAATTTCGTTTCACGAACTGATTAAAGTCAAGCTCAACGGCACGGATAAAACAGCACGAGACGGCATGGTAAACAATATTATCACAAACACCGGAGCACATCATGTGCAATCAATTGGGCATGTTGCGGTATTTTTCAAACCAAGTGATAAAAATAAAATCCATTTACCATAAACCTAACTTAGTTCATTGTTTTCAAAATGTTAACCAATGCACTGACAAACCACGAGAATCACTGCCATCGCCTTGGAACAAGATAACATACCGACAAACCCTGAATCATCTGAACCACACATTCATCATCAAGACGTAATTGTTGAACTGACATTAACCCACAGGGTCAGGCTCGAACCGTCACCGGCTTGCGCAAACCCATAAATATCAGCACCAAACCGCTAATCACGGATGCCATATACAATATCGAAGACACACCATGCAGTGTGGCAAATCTTTTCGCTGCATCACTGCCCTCGACCAAGCCCAAAGACTTTACATCGGCTATCATAGGCTGCAAGACAAACATGCTTGTCGCCACACAAACCAGCATAAGGGTTAACAACCAGCCCCGCCACTGGGTAAAAAAGCCGACACTAAGGTCTCGATAGCGTAGAACAAGTAACAATCCACCGCTGATTAAACCAACAACCGTCACAACATGAAACATTTTACCCGCTAACATACCCGCCAATTGGCGATCATCCAGTGCCGAAAACAAAACCGGTGCTGCGATATATCCAACACCAATCATGCAACCCACCCAGGTTGCCAGAATCAGGTTTTCAAAACTTTGTGCTTTATTCATTTTTTTCCTTATAAATCAACCTATAGCAACTCTTTCGCTATGTTTTCAAGCGCTTAAAACCACGCGCCAAATCAGCTTTAATATCATTAACATCCTCAAGTCCAACTGAAATACGCAACAGACCCGGTGCAATTCCCGCTTCCTGCTTGGCCTCATCAGACAAGCGACCATGGGTAGTGGTTCCCGGGTGAGTAATGGTTGACTTCGCATCCCCTAAATTTGCCGTAATCGACAACAAACGCGTGTTATCGATCACTGTCCATGCGGACGCTTTTCCACCACTTTCACCACCTTTCAATAAAAACGAAAGCACCCCACCAAATGCCTTTTGCTGTTGACAGGCCAATTCATGTTGCGGATGACTTTCAAGCCCCGGATAGTTCACTTGCTCAACGCAATCTTGTGCCTCTAACCAACGTGCAAGCGTCAATGCACTGTCGCTATGTGCTTTCATGCGAATCCGCAAGGTTTCCAAGCCCTTTAAAAACACCCATGCATTAAAAGGACTCATACTTGGTCCTGCGGTACGGACAAAGCCGTATATTGCATCACCGACGACAGTTTCTTTACCAATAATGGCACCACCAATGCAACGACCCTGTCCATCAAGATATTTTGTTGCCGAATGAATCACAATATCAGCACCAAGTTCAAGGGGTTTTTGTAACGCAGGGGTACAAAAGCAATTATCAACAATCAAAAGGCAATGATGCTTTTTCGCAATGTCAGCAAGCCGAGCAATATCGGCAACTTCTGTTATCGGATTGGAGGGTGTCTCCAAAAACAAAAACCGGGTCTTTGGCGTTATCGCTGCTTCCCATGCCGCATAATCGGTTTGCGACACATAACTCACATCAACACCGAATTTAACAATAAAGTTATTAAACAACACCACAGTAGACCCAAAAATGGAACGGGAAGAAACAATATGGTCGCCTTGCTGTAACAGCCCATAACAGGTAGTTGCAATTGCAGCCATACCCGAAGCGGTGGCAACACATCGCTCTCCGCCTTCCATCGCCGCCAAGCGTTCTTCAAATGTTCTCACCGTGGGATTGGTAAAACGCGAATAAATATTGCCGGGCTCATCCCCGGAAAAACGTGCCGCAGCCTGAGCGGCAGAGTTGTACACATAACTGGAAGTCGCAAAAATTGGCTCCGAATGCTCACCTTCGTGCGTGCGAATCTGCCCGCCTCTTACCGCCAACGTATCTAGCCCGTATTCATCATCTATTGACATAACAGATCCATCCTTATTAATAAATAAAAGGGTAAACAAAACCGCGGGCACAAAAAAACCCGCTTGGGTTTAGCCAAAGCAGGTATTGTTTAGTCTACCTCTCTTTAGCTGTACTTATAATGCGCCCGCAAGCTGAATCAAATCGGCGCTGTTATTTTCTTGAATGAAGGGAAAGTATAACTCAAATATTAACCAGGTCAACTGTCATCTACTCCGTTTTAGGTTCCCCCAAGACGCTTTTATTCTTTTTGAAATGACGAATGAGAAAACGCGCCGGATGTAACAAAGACACAACGTCAGCAGCTGCGGTTATCACCGAACCTTCGAGTAACTCAGCAAGATAATTCGATGTGGCCATGCACGATACCAAGCCCCGCGAACCGTGACCAATAGTGACATACAATCCTTTTTTATAAACCGCATTTGGGTAATTTTCCGCTTTTCGCCCAAAATGCAGATCAGCATAATTTTGCTGAAAAAAAGCTTCGTCAATCACCGGCCCAACCACCGGGAGATGATCAGCTGTTGTCGCCCGAAAACTCACCCGCCCACCACTAACAGCATTTTTTTCGGAAAAAAAACCGGGTAGCATGGCATTCGCTTTGTGCAGATTTTCGTGATGACCGGCCTGATTTAAAGCAATATCATCACCACCGTAAGTGGCGCCAAGAATATACGCAGTATTTCCCCGATCAGTATTACCGGGGATGATATAGCCTTCACCACAAACACCCAACTTCAACGCTGGCAATCTGTGTTTATCAGAGATATAACTTAATTGCCCCCGATTTGCCTCCACTGTGTATATAGGTGTATCTAGCAAACGTGAGGCATCGTACGCATTCGCGATAACAAGATTTTTTGCATTACAAATTTTTTCGCCCTGCGGGTTTTCCAGCAGCCATGCTGTATCCGTTTTTTCTACTATTTGCTGCAAGGATTTTACTTTGGTGTTATATCTTACCGCCACAAATTCAGACGATGCCACCAGCAAGATTTCACACAATTGTTGGGGATTAATCACTCCGGCTTGAGAATAATAAAACGCGGGTTCCGATAGGCTTATTCCAGCCAGCAGTGATGCCCGACTGGCATTGAGCACTTTCACCAATGATTCAGGTAAATCAAGCGCCGCAATTTTGCCTCGCCTTTTTTCGCTAGCAAATTGTAAAATCCCCTGCTTGTGCCAATATAACTCAGGAAATTGCCTTTTCAAGGCATCATACTGATTAACTGCATACTCAAAACTGCTAATGTAAAATTGAGATTCAATATCCAGGTCGGCATTTATCTTTGGCAAGACAATACCTGCGGGATTGCCCGAAGCACCTGCCCCAACCTGACTCCCAGCCTCGAGAATTACCGACTTTATTTTTTTCTGGGCCAGGGCAAAAGCACAACTTAGTCCGGCAAGACCAGCGCCAATTATGACAACCGGCTCCACAGCCGGGGTTGCCTCGTTTTTATCAGGCGCATACCAAGGCTTTATATTTTGATTAAACTTGCTTCGGACAAAAGGCTGATTAACATTCCCCCATAACATTTCCCGTTTTTTCTCAAAACCCGGCGCTTTTTTAACTGCAAATCCTGCAGCCTGCATATTCCGTCGCACAAACCCGGCCGCCGTAAAAGTTGCAAATGTCGCATCCGGCTTGCTGGCTTTGGCTATCTTTTCAAATACCTCTTGCGACCACATCTCAGGATTTTTGGCTGGTGAAAATCCATCAAGATACCAAGCATCCATCGGCATCAGCAACTGATCCAGCATATGACAAACATCACCTATCATTAACAGCAGGGTAATATTAAATCCAGGAAAATGAATTTGATGAAACCCGGGACAATTTCCTGGATACTGCGCAAGTAAAGGCAATGAAAAAATGTCAAATTGGGGCCAGGATTTTACAATATCGGCCAACTGATTTTTATTGATTGGATATTTTTCAATGGAGTAATAATACAAATGGGAGGTTTTGCTTTGATTTCCCCTTGTCTTAGCATAAAAGGTTTTCCAGTGTTGTGCGGTAACAAAAAAATTTAGCCCTGTACCAAAACCTGTTTCACCGATGCAAAAACACAATCGAGGTGTCGCCTGATCATTTAGCAAAAGCCTGCTGAAAAGACTGTTATGCTGTAAAAACACATATTCCGTTTCCGCCTCACCATTACGCAGTGAAAAATAAGGATCAGAAAACATTTGACTAACAGGTAGATTTTCCTGCCATGTGAGTTTTGCGCAATTTATTTTACGAATTGTCTTGCTATTGTCGATAGAATGAAAATCGCTCAATTATTTATTGCCATTTTTGCGATCAAATGAGAAGAGTATATGAGTCTTGAAAAGTAATTTCAGAAAGACGACTCCGTTAATAGTTCGTCCAATGCACCTAAAATATCATTATTTGAAAATGGCTTGCTCAAGGTAGCACTGGCCCCTAACTTATCAGCCATTTTTAAGTAAGAATCGGCATTCCCCAAATTCCCCCCGGATATGGCAAGAATAGGGATTTCAGGATCAGCATCCCGAACTGTCATTATCATTTCGATACCTTCTTTTTCAGGCATCACGATATCGGTAATAATCAAATCAGGCTTAGTTGACAGGTATTTTTCCAACCCGGAATCACCATTATCGGCCAACATCACATGGTAGTTTTGCGCAGTTAGCAGTTCATACATATAATTCCTGAATTGCAGATCATCATCAACCAGCAAAATTGTATGCTTATCAGAAGTCATTATATAAACAACATAGCTCCGGAATTTGAGGTTAAATACCCAGGCATTAGAATGGTTTATCGTTTACGGTTGCGTCCCTCTATTGGACAGCTGCATAAATCGCATGCATTAACTGGGAAACATTGATTGGCTTGTCAAGACACTCGCGCGCACCAGCATCAAGAATGCGGCTCACGTTGGTTTGCGTCGGCTTACCTGTCATTGCAATAATTTCAATGTGCCGGGTTTCGTTATTTTCTTTTAAAAACCGGCAAACTTCAATACCATTAATACCGGGCATCATTATATCAATTAAAATAATGTGTGGCTGAAAGGATTGAATGTAACTGCCGGCAGTAAAACCATCATAAACGGCTTTCGCTTCAAAACTCGCTTCGCTAACCTCAAATAACTCAAACAAAAAGCCAGCCAAAGCAACGTCATCATCAACAATCAAGATTCTAAGCTTTTCCCGTATTGGCACTTGTATTTCTTTTTCTGCCTTTGCACTATTCACCACTGTTTACTTCCTTAAACACGAATATAATCACATTATCGGCGTAGACGCATCAAACTAAAGCACTAATTTAACAGCAAAATACGCATACCCAGGTACTCAGCGACGCCATAATCGGCGCAAAAAAACACCCGCGTAAAACGCGGGTGTTTCTCTGGCTATATACGCGACCACTGACCCGACAATATTCATTGTCAAGTCACACGATTACATTTATGGCATTACCTTTTACTTCAGTTGCAACAGTTTTACTGTTTACGGCTGCGTTCACAATCTCTCGTGTTGCACCATCCACTTTGTTGTTAACAGTTTCAAGTAAACGTAATGACTCATCATTAGAAGACTTGTTTGCGTTACCCAGTTGGGAAACTGTGCGGTTAATATTAAACATGGTATTTATGCCGTCTATTGGTCCAGCCATAAGCACTCCTTCTTATAAAACAATGTCATAATCCAGACTGATTAATCAAATACAACACTACATTGCATCCACTCTTATTATCGTATTTTACGAACAGTATTTCAGATAAAATATGCAAAATTGCCGCTTGTTTCACACAAATTTTGTGCTTCCCCCGCCTACCGGCTGAACCCGGCATATTCCCGATTTCCAGCTATAATCAATTGATTAGAAAAATAGTATTGAAAATAGTGGATTGATTTTCGGTATAAACATTGTATGCACCAATCAAACGGTATGAATTACATTCAAACCCTAAGGAAGGAAAATGCACAATAAAATTACAATGCACGACTCAGCTTCTGGAAAAACAATCGAACTGCCCTTGCAAGAAGGCACCGAAGGTCCTGCGGTATTTGATATCAGCAGCGTTTATCGCGAGTTCGGCTATTTCACCTACGATCACGGCTTTCAATCCACCGCCAGCTGCCAAAGTGCAGTTACTTTTATTGACGGTGAAAAAGGAATATTGCTTTACCGAGGCTATCCTGTGAACCAACTGGCAGAAAACAGCAGCTTTTTACGTGTTGCTTATCTACTCCTGTATGGAGAACTTCCTTCAGACGAACAACATACCGGATTTAAACAAGAGTTTCGTCACTACAACATGATCAAAGAAAGTCTGAAACGCTTTTATGATGGCTTTTATCACGATGCCCATCCAATGGCCATCATGGTTGGTGTGGTTGGCTCACTCTCTGCGTTTTACCATGACTCAACCGACATACATAATGAAAAACACCGGCGAAAAGCTGCAATGAGACTCATCGCAAAAATGCCAACCATCGCCGCTGCCTGCTATAAGCACACAATTGGAGAACCATTTGTATATCCTGACAATTCACTAAGCTATGCGGGCAATGTATTACATATGATGTTTTCTAAACCTACAGAAAAATACCGGGTAAATCCGGTGGCCGAAAAAGCACTTGATCGGATTTTTATCTTGCACGCTGACCATGAACAAAATGCCAGTACCTCAACGGTACGCCTGGCAGGTAGTTCTCAGGCCAATCCGTTTGCCTGTATTGCCTCAGGCATAGCCGCACTTTGGGGACCGGCACATGGTGGCGCCAATGAGGCCGTACTAACCATGCTTGAAAAAATTGGTGATGCCGGTAACATTCCTAAGTTTATCGCCAAAGCCAAAGATAAAAATGACCCATTTAGGCTAATGGGATTTGGCCACCGGGTTTATAAAAATCATGACCCGAGAGCAACCCTCATACGGGAAACCTGCCACGAAGTATTAAACGAACTTGGGGCAAAGGATGACCCTTTGTTTGATATTGCCTTGCAACTTGAAGCCGCCGCCTTGAAGGATGACTATTTTATCCAGCGGCATTTATACCCCAACGTGGATTTTTATTCAGGGCTGATTTACAAAGCTATTGGCATACCAACCAACATGTTTACTGTGATGTTTGCCATTGCAAGAACAACCGGGTGGGTAGCACAATGGATGGAAATGATAAGTGAACCTAACCAGCGAATTGGTCGACCAAGACAGCTCTATGTTGGTGCCCCAAAAAGACAACTCAACCAGTAGAGAATCCGTTTTTTTACTCGCTTTACAGAATACTTTATACTGGGGCGCTTAAATACCCTGATTAAAAAACCGCGTGCAAATTAACAAACAAATCGAAGAAATGGACTTATCCAAGCAATATTATAACCAAACAGATGCAAAACAATTTGAAACAGAGGCCTTATTAACAAATAGTGTTTTACTGGCGGCACTTGCACTTTACAGCCTGAACGTCTTGCCGTTGTTTGCCCTCGTCCTTATCGTGAGTGTCTGCATCACTCGCTGGATGATCTGTATTCACGAGCTGTTTCACATTACCAAAGGAAAAAAACTGCGACCTTTTGTACGCCTCTTGCTGATTCCGTTCACGCCTTTAAACATCGGCTACGATGAATACCAAAGCACACACATGGGCCACCACCGATACAATGCGGGCCACGAAGACCCTGAAGCCTACCATATTCGCAAAAGCCACATAATCTCATTGCTGATTTCTATGACATACCCTGAGCAATCTTTTTTTCGCTACCTCAAACACAAGGATTTGAGTCTTGAGCAGTGGTACCATGTCAGTATTCGTCTGTTTTTCTTTTTGGCATTGCTAAGTTTGTTTCAGCAAGGGTTTGTCGTATTTTGGTTAATTTTACGCACTTTTTACGGCTTGAACATATGGGTATTTTTCCACGCACTACACACTAAAAACGGCGACTACGGCACATTTGCAGTCAGTCTGCCCAGCGTCATAAAAAAGATCTACCTGTTTTTGTACGGCAAACACACGTTGGAAGCGACTTTGCATCACAACGTACATCATCAGTGGCCACGCATGGCATATTGGCATTTGGAAAAAAATCAAGCCATGATTGCTGCCCCGACCTCAAACCCGATAGCATCAAACAGTTAGTTTTCAGAATTACCCGCTTTCCCAGCCACGTGTTTCTTCTTTCGCTTTTTGTCTTGCTTTTTCTTTTGACGACGACGTTTTTTCTCGCGCTGACTGGCCGTTAATTTTTTCTTTTTTGCGTTACTGCCAGCCGCCTTGCCTGAGGATTTTATCCGGCTCGGTCCTTTATAAGTTCCGACATGCCCCTCTACCTCGCGGATTTCAAATTTGCGCTTCAGATAGCGCTGAATTCCCACCATCAAATTCCATTCAAGCGAGCTAATCAATGAAATAGCCAGGCCATCTTTACCGGCTCGCCCGGTTCTGCCTATGCGATGCACATAAATATCACCGCGCTTGGGCATTTCAAAGTTAATCACCAAGTCAACGCCATCAACATCAAGTCCACGGGCAGCAAGATCGCTAGCAATCAAAATATTAATTTTGCCGTGTCGCAACAATTCCATAACCCGTAAACGATGTTCAGGATGCAAATTGCCGTGCAAAATACCCACACGCAAATGTTTATGCATAAGAAAACTGCCCAAGCGATCGGCCTTGGTTTTACTATTCGTAAAAACGATGGCTTTTTCGTATTGCACCACTTCCAGCAACGCAGATGTTAACGCGTGTTTATGAAAGGTGTTGTCAGCTAATACAATTTGCTGGACGATGTTTTCTTGCGACTCACCTTTTGCTTTATTGAGGAGCACTTTTTCAGGGTCACGCAAGATTTCCGCCGCCGGCCCATAAATGCCATTTAACGTTGCGGATAACAGCAATGTTTGCCGTTCGTTATTACAGCTTTCAACAATTTGCAGGACTTCGTTACTGAAACCCAAATCGAGCATCCGGTCAGCTTCATCAATGACCAGCACATCGAGCTGAAAAAAATCGGTTCGACCTTTCTCAATGTGTTGTAACAAACGCCCAGGAGTGGCTATTAAAATTGGGGGGTTTTGCCTCAAGGCTTCAGCCTGAGAAGCTACATCATCGCCGCCAGTAACCAGCGCTACTTGCAAATTCGTGTGCTTTACCAGATTTTCACAAGTGCTGAAAACCTGCAAAGCCAGTTCCCGCGTGGGCAACACAATCAGCGCCCGGGTTCCCGCCTCGGGATTTGAGCGACACAATAATTGATGCAAGGTCGGCAATAAATAAGCGACTGTTTTGCCACTGCCTGTTTCCGCGTTAACCTTTATATCAACCCCATCCATGGCCAATGGAATCACCTGCTGCTGAACGGCCGTTGGTGAAGAAAAACCTAACTGATTAACAGCCTTAAGCAATAACTTGTGCAATGAAAAATCGGCAAACACTTGCCCGGATACGGGCTTGTCAGTGAATTCAGGCAATGGAGAAAACCTCACTATTTGGATATGGCGCATATGATAGCATAATCAGTGAATTAGCAATCAGGTGAAGATTTCCGGAAAAAACCCATATCCTTCAAGGCACGCAAATACGGGGCAGTACCGCAGAAACCACTATTTTACTTAAAAATCAATAAATTATAAAAAAATCAGACATAAAAAAAAGAATCTTACGCCCCCTTCTTTTTAACGCAAATACAGGGTAAAATATGCGCCTTTTTTAACTGGAAGAAAAAGCGTTGCTGGCGGCATTAATTTCGCATTCACGCCTACTTCCGGCGGCAGCGGCAAATTCGAGCACGGTGGGGCATATTATCCGGCATCAAGCAATCGCTGCCAAGGCCGTTAAGCACAACGACTAACTGCTTAGTAAAATATAATTTAGCAGCTACTCAATTTGTCTTTGATTTTTCATTATTCATGCAGATCAAAGCTGTCGAGAGCTGTTACAACCCAAGCAATTTAACCTTTATAACCTAGAGCAATGACATGACTGATTTATCTCTTTACAGAAACATTGGCATATTCGCTCACGTAGATGCGGGTAAAACCACAACTACTGAACGTATTCTTAAACTGACCGGTAAAATTCACAAGTTGGGTGAAGTGCATGATGGTGCAGCCACAACTGACTTCATGGAACAGGAAGCTGAACGTGGCATTACCATTCAGTCAGCAGCAACGACCTGCTTCTGGAAAGATCATCGCTTCAATATCATTGATACTCCCGGCCACGTTGACTTTACCATTGAAGTGTACCGTTCGTTAAAAGTACTTGATGGTGGTATTGGCGTTTTTTGTGGTTCAGGTGGTGTAGAACCCCAATCAGAAACAAACTGGCGTTATGCAAACGAATCAGAAGTTGCTCGTCTTATTTACGTTAATAAACTTGATCGCATGGGCGCTGACTTTTACCGCGTTGTTGAACAGGTGAAAAACGTCCTGGGTGCTAACCCGCTGGTTATGACTTTGCCTATCGGCATTGAAGATGACTTCGTTGGTGTTATTGACCTAATGATGATGAAAGCCTGGATCTGGGATGACTCTGGATTACCCGAAAATTACGAAATTACTGATATTCCCCCGGAATACCAGGAAAAAGCAGACGAGTACCGTGAAGCACTGATCGAAACCGCGCTTGAGCAAGACGACGAGTTAATGGAAAAATACCTGGAAGGTGAAATGCCCTCCACCGAAGACCTCAAGCGCTGTATCCGCAAAGGTACAATTTCGCTGGACTTCTTCCCGACTTACTGTGGGTCTGCGTTCAAGAACAAGGGGGTCCAAAATATACTGGATGCGGTTGTTGATTACCTGCCAAGCCCAACTGAAGTTGATCCACAACCTGAAGTTGACATGGAGGGTAAAGAAACCGGCAAGTTTGCGATTGTTGATGCAGATGGCCCGCTTCGCGCCTTGGCATTCAAAATCATGGATGACCGTTTTGGTGCTTTGACTTTTATTCGCATTTATTCGGGCAAGCTCGAAAAAGGTTCAACGGTATTAAATACGTTCACGGGCAAAACTGAACGCATCGGTCGAATTGTTGAAATGCATGCTGACGAACGCATTGAACTCGACGGCGCCCAAGCCGGCGATATCGTTGCTGTTGTGGGGATGAAAAACGTTCAAACAGGTCACACTTTATGCGATCCTAAAGACCCTGCGACACTTGAGCCAATGGTTTTCCCTGATCCGGTCATCTCTATCGCAATCTCACCCAAAGATAAAGCAGCATCTGAAAAAATGGGTATTGCCATTGGCAAAATGGTTGCGGAAGATCCTTCGTTCCGCGTTGAGACCGACGAAGACAGTGGCGAAACAATTATCAAAGGTATGGGTGAGCTTCACCTGGATATCAAAGTTGACATCCTTAAACGTACTCATGGCGTTGAAGTGAACGTTGGTGCGCCGCAGGTTGCCTACAGAGAAACCATCACCCGTGAAACAGAAGACAGCTACACACACAAGAAGCAGACTGGTGGTTCTGGTCAATTTGCAAAAATCGACTACATCATCACACCCGGTGAACCAGGCAGCGGCTTTGAGTTTGAATCTAAAGTCACAGGTGGCAACGTCCCACGTGAGTTTTGGCCTGCGATAGAAAAAGGCTTCAGAAACAGCATGGAAAAAGGCGTGCTGGCTGGCTTCCCTTGCCTGGATTTTAAAGTAACGTTGATGGATGGTAGCTTTCACGCTGTCGATTCATCCGCTGTTGCGTATGAAATTGCTGCGAAAGCCGCCTATCGTCAAACCATGCCGAAAGCGGGCCCTCAATTACTTGAACCAATCATGAAGGTGGACGTATTCACACCTGAAGATCACGTTGGTGACGTTATTGGCGACTTGAACCGCCGTCGGGGCATGATCCAGGGGCAAGAATCCGGCCCTACCGGCGTTCGCATCAAGGCCGAAGTTCCTTTAAGTGAAATGTTTGGCTACATTGGTGATTTACGTACCATGACCTCTGGTCGCGGCCAATTCTCTATGGAATTTGCACACTATCTCGCGTGTCCGAAAAATGTCGCTGAAGATGTTATCAAGGAAGTAAAGGAGCGCGAAGAAGCAGCTAAAAAATAGTTTAGCAACTTTAATTTACGGCATCTGTTTTTGTCGTAAATTGCTGCCCAACAAATGCCAGTCAGTTTTACTGCCTGGCATTTTTTTTAGGTAATAGGTGAACACACAGATCATTCAGTGTTTCACAAGCAGGAAAAAACAAAGATGCCGCAATCTTCACCGGGACGTATGTGGTGCACACAGAACGTTCGGGAAAAACTGGTTAACCACTTCCTTGCTCTTTTTCATAAGCAATTCATCCGCATAAGAAATCGCATTTTCAACGGAAACAGTGCCACCAGATAAGGAATAGGCCGCATGAAACACCGAGTTTTTCAATTCTGACTCCGTCAGCGCCACCTGCCCACTAATAATGATTGTCGGTACATTTTTCCGTTTTGCACGTTGGGCTACAACAAAAGGTGCTTTGCCAAAACAGGTTTGATCATCTAACCGCCCTTCGGTGGTAATAACCAGGTCAGCGTCTTTCACTATCTCATCAAAACACTGGATATCCAATAACAGATCTGCCCCCGGCTTTAATTTTGCGCCCAAAAACGCAAACAAACCCGCACCCAAGCCACCAGCAGCACCACCCCCCTCAACTTGGCGCACATTTACACCCACATCACGGGTAATAATATCCGCCAAATGCGACAGGCCCGTTTCAATCAATGCAACCTGGGCAGGCGTAGCACCTTTTTGTGGCGCATATACTTGTGCAGCGCCATCATCTCCCAACAACAAATTACTCACATCACAGGCCACATCAAACCGGCAACGCAATAATCGGACATCTCGCTGAGCAACATCAATAGAGGAAATAGCCGGTAAATTTTGCGCGTTAGCCGCTACAACTGCACCTGAGGCATCCAAAAACCGAACACCCAATGCGCTAGCCATACCTGTACCACCATCATTACTTGCACTACCACCAATACCAATAATAAAATGTCTCGCACCAAGATCCATCGCCGCGATAATCTGCTGACCAAGCCCATAGGTACTTGTCAGCATAGGTGCATACTCATCTTCCGATAACAAAGCCAAACCCGATGATTTTGCCATCTCTATGATCGCGGTTTTGTTATGAGACGAATACAAAAAATCGACTGTACGCTGCCTTCCTAAAGGGTCACAAGCATCAACCAGGTGTTCACTGAATGCCTTACTGGCCCCCAAGGCTTGCACAAAACCATCACCACCATCGGCTACCGGAAAAGAAACCGTTTCGCATTCCGGTAACACTGCCTTTACGCCAGCTTCAATTGATTTCACCGCAGCTGTAGCAGACAAACTGCCTTTAAGTGTATTTGGTGCAATTATAACTTTGATCTGACCCCACCTTACATGCTTTTTTATCTATCTTTAAGGAAGCACTTCTTGCGTATTGCAAGGTTTTTCGTTCGTCGAACAACACACCAGCAAAAAAACCGCCAACACCCTCGCATCAGCGGCTTTTTTTACGATAAGAGAATCAAGAACTGTTTAAATTGACAATAATGCTTCGTTAAACAAGGTACAGGGTCGCATCACCCTTTCTGCCGCCACCGGGTCAGGAAAATAATACCCCCCTAATGAAACAGCTTGCCCTTGAACCGCATTTAATTCTGCCACGATCTTTTCTTCATTGGCCGATAGTAATGCAGCCAATGGTGTAAACCGGGACTTTAGCTCAGCGCTGTCTGACTGTGCCGCTAAAGCCTGGGCCCAATATAAACAGAGATAAAAATGGCTACCCCGATTATCAAGCTGACCTGCTTTTGATGAAGGTGATTTATTGTTTTCTAAAAATTGACTGGTCGCAACATCCAGGGTATCCGCCAGTACCTGCGCCTTCGGCTTATCAAAATTAATGGCCAAATGCGCAAACGAAGCAGCCAATGCCAAAAACTCACCCAAGGAATCCCAGCGCAAATGATTTTCTTCATACAATTGCTGAACCAATTTAGGCGCTGAGCCGCCGGCACCTGTTTCAAACAACCCGCCGCCATCCATTAACGGCACGATCGAAAGCATTTTTGCCGATGTGCCCAACTCTAAAATCGGAAATAAATCGGTGAGGTAGTCACGCAGCACGTTTCCAGTAACGGAAATAATATCATTACCTTTTTTCACTTCTTCCAGCGTATAACGAGTCGCATCTTTAGTTGCCATAATGCGAATATCCAATCCAGTTGTATCGTGATCTCGCAAATATTGCTGCACTTTTTTAATCATTTGCGCGTCATGTGCGCGATTTTCATCAAGCCAGAAAATTGCCGGCAGCCCACTTAAACGTGCCCGAGTCACAGCGAGCTTTACCCAATCCCGAACTGGTGCGTCTTTTACCTGGCACATACGAAACAAATCGCCCTGCTCAACGGCCTGCGCCATAAGCACAGCACTGCGGCCATCAACAATCCGCACGGTACCCGTCGCTGGCATTTGAAAGGTTTTATCGTGAGAACCATATTCTTCCGCTTTTTGTGCCATCAAACCCACATTTGCTACCGATCCCATTGTCGCTGGATCAAATGCGCCGTTTTTCTTGCAAAAATCAATTGTCTCCTGATAAACCGTGGCATAACAACGATCAGGAATCACCGCCATCGCATCTTGCAGCTTACCTTCCTTATTCCACATTTTGCCGGAATTTCGAATCATCGCCGGCATGGATGCATCCACAATAACATCACTGGGCACATGCAAATTGGTAATACCTTTATCCGAGTCGACCATGGCAATATCGGCTTTGGACTCAAGTACCGCATTAATGTCAGCTTCGATTTCCGCTTGCTTGTCTGCGGGCAAGGATTCTATTTTATGGTAAACATCACCCAGACCGTTATTGGGATTCACACCAAGTTCGGCAAAAATATCCGCATATTTATCAAAAACCGGCTTAAAATAAACGGAAACAGCTGCCCCAAAAATGATCGGGTCAGAGACTTTCATCATGGTGGCTTTTAAATGCAACGAAAACAAAATCCCCTTCACCGCCGCCTCTTGCAGAGATTCCGATAAAAATGCGGTTAATGCCCGGCGGCTCATAACAGCACAATCGATAATTTCTCCGGCAAGCAATGGCGCACTACCTTTAAGCTGTGTTACCGTCCCATCTTCTGCCACAAATTCAATCGAAAAATCCGTTGTTTCTTCCACTGTCATTGATTTTTCAGAGCCATAAAAGTCGCCACCGTGCATATGTTGCACTAGCGATTGAGAGTCTTTAGACCACTCCCCCATTGAGTGCGGGTGTTTTTTGGCGTAATTTTTTACCGAGGCAGGTGCTCGACGATCGGAATTGCCTTCACGCAACACCGGGTTCACTGCGCTGCCAAGCACTCTTCCATAAGTCGCCTTAATCTGTTTTTCCTGCTCAGTTGCGGGATTTGCCGGATAATCAGGCACAGCGTAACCCTTTTCTTGCAATTCTTTAATGGCTGCTATCAATTGAGGTACTGACGCACTGATATTTGGTAGTTTAATAATATTCGCCTCGGGTTTTTTCACCATTAAGCCCAGCTCGGCCAAGGCATCACCAATGCGTTGATCTGGCATCAACCACTCTGGAAAACTGGCGAGAATTCGGCCAGCCAAGGATATATCACGGGTTTCAACACTCACATCAGCTGTATTTGCAAAGGATTTCACAATGGGTAGAAATGAATAAGTCGCTAGTGCCGGCGATTCATCGGTTAGCGTATAGATAATTTTGGCGGTATCAGACATTTAATTTCCTATGATTGATCGCCAAGATAAACGGCGACACTGTATGCATAAATCGAATGCCCGGTATTTTAACCCAATTAAGGGGGAAGTCATATAATGAAACCCAATAACATGAGATTGCTAGAATTCAGACAAATTTGCGAAATACCACACGCTCTCGCTTGCATTGAGCGGGCGTTTTTTGCGGCAACCAGGGCAACATATTTCAATACGCTACGCATATTCGCTAAATCATGATTTGGCAATATTGCCGTTTAATCAAACAAATCTTTAATTTCAAAATCTTAAAATGAAGCATTGAGATGGTATTTGCGCATAAAAAAACAGCAGGCTAAATTCCCTGCGGTGCAACTTTCTTCCCTATGCTGGATTCTTCAATTTCGATACAATCACTAGCATCTATGACCAACAAATCCGACAAACTAAATTCCGTTGTTTCTCTCACTGTAAACAACCAAATGATAACCGCTCCCCCTGGTAACACAGTGGTACAAGCCCTTTGGCATTGTGGCAAGGCACGTATAAAAGGCATTGGCTGTATTGAAGGAGTTTGCGGCTCCTGCCGTGTATTGGTACGCCGCCACGCCAGCTCATCGGTAACCACCGAGCTGGCTTGCCAGACAACAATTGAAGAAAATATGCAAGTCATTTTTCCGCCTTTATCTCGCCCTATCCCACATCAATATCAATTGACTGAAATCACTAATGAGCGTGACTTGTACGCACAATTTAAACAAATTTTTCCTGAAGCCCAACATTGCCGGCATTGTGGTGGCTGTAACATCTCATGCCCAAAAGATATTGATGTTGAGCAGGGTGTACGTTTCGCCACAGACGGGAATTTTAAAGAGGCGGGCGCGTTATTTTTCACTTGCGTCATGTGTGACCTGTGCAGCGATGCTTGCCCTGAATTAATCGCACCAAATTATGTTGGCTTGTTTTCGAGACGAGTCTATACCTGTTTGCATATGAAACCTGCTAATTTGTTACAGCGCATCGATCAATTAAACCGGGATGAAATGGATGTTGTTCTTCCGAAAAATACCGGAACAATAAAAGACCAGTAAATGATAACAACCATGCAAAACGGAACGCCTTACAACACAGCACTTAAATACTATTCAACAGATATTCATCGACCTCTTGTTAAAGCCGATTTTTCCAAAGCGGAACTGCTACAAAATTATCATCCAGATTATGATGAGCATTCAATGGCAATTTTGCAATCCGGTAGCAACCGGGGGGATCGTTGTCACAAACAACTTGCCAGTATCTTGCAAGCCAGCGAACGGGCACAAGAAAATGACTTTCGTAATGCCAACATTATTGAGACCGATGTATTGGTTATTGGTGGCGGAGGCGCTGGCTGTGCTGCGGCCTTAACGGCAACTGGTGCAGGCGCGCATGTATTGCTTGCCACCAAGTTACGTTTAGGCGACAGCAATACCATTATGGCAGAAGGCGGAATACAGGCTTCTATCGAAAAAAATGACACACCGCAAATGCATTTTGATGATACGTTTAAGGCTGGTCACCAACAAGGCGACACAGCATTAATCAAACAACTGGTACTTGACGGACCCGATGTGATTCAGTGGCTTATTCAACAAGGAATGCAGTTTGACACCGACAATGCAGGCAACTTACTGACACGCCGCGCGGGTAGCACTTCAGCAGATCGCGTTGTTTATTATCGCGATTACACTGGCCTTGAAATGATGCGCACCTTACGCGAATCGGTTTTAAACAGCAATATCATGCTCCGCGAATATAATCCAACGATCAAGTTACTCTCAAACAAGCAAGGCCAATGTATTGGTGCCGTATTACATTGTCTTAGTAATAAAACATATACCGTGGTAAAAGCCAATGCCACCATCATTGCAACTGGTGGCATTGGTCGAATGCATCTTAACGGCTTTCCTACCTCAAATCATTTGGGCGCAACAGGTGATGGACTGGCACTGGCTTATCATCTTGGTGCCAAACTGCGAGACCTGGACTCATTTCAATATCATCCTACTGGTTTGGCTTTTCCTGAAAATCTGGCCGGAACCCTCATTACAGAAGGAATTCGTTCCGCAGGTGCCCAGCTCTTAAACGCCGATGGCAAGCGCTTTATCAACGAACTAGAGCCCCGAGACATTGTAGCAGCAGCAATTATTCGCGAATGCGTAGAAGGCCGTGGAATTTTTGTCAGCAAAAAAAGCCGGGGCGTATGGCTTGACACGCCCACACTGGAGCAAAAAAAGCCGGGGATATTGAATAGCCAATTTCCAAAACTGGTTGAACTTGGAAAAAAAAGCGGCATCAATCCACATCACTCCCCGCTATTGGTTTACCCTACGCTGCATTATCAAAACGGCGGAATAATCATTGACAAAAACGGGCAAACTACTGTGCAAGGGCTGTATTGTGCCGGAGAAGCCAGTGGTGGTATACACGGAAAAAACCGAATTATGGGTAATGCATTATTAGAGATTATCAGCTTTGGCCGTCGCGCAGGTTTACATGCCGCAAAACAGCAGGCAAAAAAAAACAAAGATCCGGATCAATGCCATAGTATATTGCGCAATACCGGAAGATCACAGAATCAACAAGTCGCGAGACAATATTCTCCGCTGCTTTTTCCTGAATACACCGGATTCAATTCATCGGTAAAAAAAAATGATTAAGCCTCAACTCAATTCTGTTTTACTGCATGACCACAGTCAATGTGGAACAGATATTTCCAAGTGGCTGTCAAGCATTGGTGGAAAAGGCCTGGAAACCGCCTTACAAAGGCCGTCGTCAATCATCCCTGAAATCAAGGCTGCCAAGTTGAGAGGCCTGGGTGGTAGTGGATTTCCAACGTATAAGAAATGGCTCTTACTTTCAAAGCAGCATAACAATAATAACCGATACCTCATATGTAACGGCAATGAAGATGAACCCGGTACATTTAAAGATCGCAGCCTACTGGAAAACACGCCACATCAAATCATTGAAGGTGCTCTTATCTGCGCGCTGGCAACCAATATTAATCACATCATTTTTTATATCAATCCCGATCAAAAAAAATCACTGGATAATATTCGCGCTTGCATTGCTCAATGGCTTGCGTCAGATTATCTGCCGAAAATCGAAAACACATTAGGCAGATCATTGCATTTTCGTGTTATGGCAAGTTCAGGAGAATATATTGGCGGCGAAGAAACTGCCGCAATTGAAGCCGTAGAAAACAAATTTCCTTTTCCGCGAGGAAAACCCCCCTTCCCTGTGCAACACGGCGTGCATTTTCAACCAACCCTGGTAAACAATATCGAAACCTTGGCAAACGTACCGCACATCATGAGAAACGGCGCACAATGGTTTAATAAACTGGGTAAAGGCAATGCTTCCGGCACCAAACTTTATTGCCTTAGCGGCGACGTCAATTCTCCTGGTGTCTACGAACTGCCAATGGGGACATCACTTAATGAACTTATTGTTAAATACGGCAATGGTATCTGCGGAAAACAAAAACTGAAAGCGATTTTCACCGGCGGGCCTTCCAATTCAATTTTAACCGAGCAAGATCTTCAAATGGCACTGGACTTTGACTCAGTCGCTTTACACCACTCAAGCCTTGGTACCGGCGCAATGATTATCGTTGCCGAAGGAAACAGTATTGTAAAACACATCGCTAAATACATCCTTTTTTTTTCCAAGGCATCTTGCGGGCAATGTCCACCCTGCACCACAGGCATTCGTTACTTATCTGAACTCTTAACAAAAATCGAAACCGGACACGGCAACCGGGAAGATTTGGACATATTGACCGGCCTTTGTAATATATTACCCTACAGTGGTCGCTGTCACCTGCCAAATGGTGCCATTAACTTACTCAAAAGTGCATTACGTCACTTTCAGGGGGAATTTGAAAACGCGCTACGCTCAACAACCGAATAACACCATAAACGCTTCACTATGCTACTATCAACAACAAATATCTAATAACAGACGGAGTCCTAAATGCCCGATTTTGTTTACAGTGACCCCTATCCTTTATCAGCAGATACAACGGAATATCGCCTGCTGAGCAATGAACACGTATCCACTACCGTGTTCGAAAACAAAACCATTATAAAAATAGCACCCGAAGGTATTTACCACCTGGCAGAAAAGGCCATTCACGACCTTTCGCACTTGTTACGCAGCTCTCACTTGGCACAATTGCGCAACATACTGGATGACCCCAAAGCATCAGAAAACGACCAATATGTTGCGCTTGAGCTACTAAAAAATGCCAGTATTTCGGCTGGTGGACCATTACCCGGTTGCCAGGATACCGGCACCGCTATTGTTGTCGCAAAAAAGGGGCAACAAGTCTGGACGTCAGGCGACGACCGCGAAGCCTTATCGCGAGGAATCTACAACAGCTATGCAAAAAATTATCTCCGCTATTCTCAAGTTGCACCGCTAAGTATGTTTGAGGAAAAAAACACAGGAACCAATTTACCAGCGCAAATTGATATAGAGGCTGTAACTGGTGAGAGCTACAATTTTTTGTTTATGACCAAAGGGGGAGGCTCGGCAAATAAAACATTTCTCTTTCAACAAACCAAAGCCTTGCTCAACCCGAAAAGTTTAATGCGCTTTCTCGAAGAAAAATTAAAATTATTAGGCACCGCAGCATGCCCACCCTATCATCTCGCAATCGTGATTGGTGGTACATCTGCCGAAGCGAACTTAAAAGTGGTAAAACTCGCCTCTGCACATTATCTTGACAGCTTACCCAAATCAGGTAATGAACTTGGTCAGGCATTCCGGGATCATGAGTTAGAAAAACAAGTGCTAAAACTCACTCAAGACCTGGGCATTGGCGCTCAATTTGGCGGAAAATACTTTGCGCACGACATCCGCATTGTTCGTCTACCCCGACATGGTGCTTCATGCCCCGTTGGTATTGGCGTGTCATGTTCTGCCGATCGCAACATCCTCGCCCGCATTGACAGCAAAGGTATCTGGCTAGAAAAACTCGAACAAGACCCTGCACGCTTTTTGCCTGACACCAAAATCGATTCTCTTAGTAGCAATGTTGTCAATATTGACCTGAATCAAAGCATGGAAAAAATTCGCTCTGCATTGTCAGCTTGCCCACTCAAAACCCGAGTAATGTTAAATGGCCCTATTATCGTCGCCCGTGACAGCGCACACGCAAAAATAAAAGAACGCCTCGATGCCGGCAAAGACATTCCGGAATATTTCAAAAATCACATCATCTATTATGCTGGCCCTGCCAAAACACCTAAAGGTTATGCGTCTGGCTCATTCGGGCCAACAACTGCCGGACGCATGGACAGCTACGTACCATTATTTCAACAACACGGAGCTTCATTGGTTATGTTAGCCAAAGGCAACCGCAGCCGTTCAGTCACTGAATCCTGCCACCGTTATGGTGGCTTTTATCTTGGCTCCATAGGCGGTGCTGCTGCACGCCTGGCTGAAGATTGTATAAAAAAAGTTGAAGTCATCGACTACGAGGAACTGGGAATGGAGGCGATTTATCGTATCGAAGTGAGGAATTTTCCGGCTTTCATTGTTGTTGATGACAAAGGCAAGGATTTTTTTGCCGAGCTAGGCATGTAATAATGTTGTCGATCAAAGATAAAAAAGAAGAGAAACAACCATGGCAATATCCGAGTTTGAAATCAAACGTACTGAATCAATCCTGTCAAAGTTTATTGAAAAAAGGCGCCCACCCGCACATGTTCGGGATCAGGTTGACATCAATTTCAGAATAAACGGTCAAAGTGTCGAAATTTTTGAAATCCGCCCGGTTTGGAACGATCCAAGTACAATATCCGAAATTAGCGTCGCAAAAGCAACCTACGTCAAAAGTCAAAATGTATGGAAAATATACTGGATGATGTCGGATTTAAAATGGCACCTGTACGAACCAGCGCCAACTGTAAAACTGATTGAAGACTTCGTGGCAATTGTTGATGAAGATACTCACATGTGTTTTTGGGGATAATCGTGTACCTGCAAGGTAAAATATCGAGCGAGAAAAAAATAGCACCACAGCATCAAGAAAGTCTGACATTCCCTGCCAAATCTTTTTCTTTCTCTTTCTTGAATTTTGTTACCTTGAGTTACCTTGATTTTCGCTACCACACGGGTGTTGCGAATAATGGCGTCCCCTAGGGGACTCGAACCCCTGTTACCGCCGTGAAAGGGCGGTGTCCTAGGCCACTAGACGAAGGGGACGCGGAAACCTTCGATTTGTTGACTTGTGTTTTATTCGCACTTGTTTTTACAAAACAAACGCGAATTTGCTGCGAATAATGGCGTCCCCTAGGGGACTCGAACCCCTGTTACCGCCGTGAAAGGGCGGTGTCCTAGGCCACTAGACGAAGGGGACGCGGAAACCTTCGATTTTTCCTTAATTTCCCCCTTAAAGAGGGAAAAACTTGGTGGAGCTAGGGAGGATCGAACTCCCGACCTCTACACTGCCAGTGTAGCGCTCTCCCAGCTGAGCTATAGCCCCTTAAGGAAGTGCGCATTCTACGTATGAGGGGGTAGGCAGTCAAGCCTATTTCAAAAAATATTTACTATATTGTTTAATTTTACAAGTTAACCTGCTGATTTCCTGTTTATTCCAGCAATAAAAAGGGGCTTTAAAAAATATAAAAAGAAGTGCATTAAAACAATCACTTATAACAAACAATCGTTGCTATTGTATTTCACCTGTTTTTATCATACGCATTACTCGGCAGCCAACATGGTTTTTTTCAAGTATTCCTGAGGGCGAACACCAACCAATTGCCGAAACGTGGCGCTAAACGCACTGAGGCTGTCATACCCCACAGCAAACGCGGCAGTGGATACATTAGCCCCGGGTTTGCTTAACAATTCCAAAGCGCGAATAATGCGGGTAATCCGTAAATAAGTTGTATAATTTGTGGAAATCTCCTGCTGAAATAAACGCATTAATGTCCGTTTTGACATTGAAAAATGACGCGCCACACTGTCGAGTTGTAAATCATCAACAAGGTTATCTTCAATATACTCCATCACAAGTCGTAATTTGGGGTGCGCTGTTGTGGGCAAACTTAACGGCATGGGTACAGCCGCCCATTGCGCAACGAAGAGTCGCACAAGTGTGAAAAATGCTTTTTCCAGTTCGTCAGATTCATCAAAAGAATAATTCCATACCCTTGTATGATAAATCATTTCCCGGGCCAGATTATTTATTGGAAACACACACATATGTTGCAGACTTTCTGCTTCAGGCGGGACATCGGCAAAATACAACATGCGCAAGAATAAGCCGGGCGAAGAGGAACTCACACGATGCATGCAATTGGCTGGAATCCATGCGGCGTGCCGGGCAGGCAACAAAAAACAATGTTGCGCCGTTTGCAAATGCAAAGCACCACCCTCGGCATACAAAAGCTGGTGCTTGTTGTGATCATGCCAATCGGCAATAAAAGAGCCCGTTTTCATGTGAAGTGAAAATGAAGGCTTTTTTGTTTCATTAATTACAATTTCATCGAGGACTAGATCCGATTCAGAACTCGAGTTTTGTATAAGTACTTCGTCATGCATTCTATAGTACCAAAGTATTAATACAACATACGGAAACCCCGATTGTCTGGAAATTTTATTTTAGAACATATAGACTGGCCTTGTCGATATTTTCGTATTGCAAGGAAGCATAATGTTCGTCGAAGAAGCCCCTCTTGATCCCCAATATTTTTTGAATTTATCCGGTAAAATTACCGGAAGATCCAATATCAGTTTTCCTGTAATAGAAACAACAAAAAGCAAAAATCATCAAAACACCTTCAATCACGTAAATTTTGTTTATTTCGCCGATTCAAAAGATAAAATCAATATTTACCTCATCGGGGATTTTGATTATCTATATAAAAAACGAAAGTTGCATCAGATTTTTTTGAATGACTCACCTACCCGCTTTTGGGCTATTACATTAAAACTACCTATCGGCAATTTGTTTTACTACAAGTTTCTTGTCAACAACAAGCTTGTCACCGACCCCTTAAATACATTAAGCAAAACACTGGATAACAATATTGAATGGTCGGTGTGCTTTACGCATTATTACAAAAATGCCATTGTATTTGAAAAATGGGAATGGGTTATTCTGCAAAGACTGGTTTCCTACCTGTTACCATTTAAAACTGATGAGTTTGATACATTCGTTAATAAGCATCAGGGGCAATTTAACAACATGACTAGATCCCTGGTATCACAACTGAATTACGATATTGGCTGCGTGAACTTTATTGACAAGTTGATTGCAAAAGACGAACGCCATCACATTATTGATTACAAGTTATGCCTCAAAGAAATCAAACGCATCCTGTTATTGCTAAATCAATTCCAGGAACCCGGAGAGATGGATGAATATTTTTATCAACGCGTGTACGAAATCATGATTAATACTGATTTTTCGCTATGGGATAAATCACGCTATGAAGAACCTGATTATTTTATCAAAGTATTGCGCAGACATATTATTACGGCTGCCTTTTCCCACCCGAAATACGGCGGCAACACTTTGGCACTGGGCTGGCAGTTTCTCAACGCGCTATTGAAAGAAAACAATGAGGATAATGCAGGTTACGACTGGCGGCAAGCAATAGAAAAACCACTGGGAACAAATACCGAATATGCCGGATAGTAAATCAAAGCTGGGAAAGAACAAAAATGGACTATGATGTAATTATTATTGGCAGTGGTGCAGGCGGTGCTCCTGTTGCACACACGCTGGTAAATAATGAGATACGTGTTTTAATCCTTGAAAAAGGCCCTCTCTACGACACCCAGACTGAAACAAAGCTCAGTAGTTTTAAACGCGATGAAATGCAAGCCTATGGACATGAGAAAATCATCAATATACCCGGCGTTGACAATAACGGTGACAATTATTTTAGTAATTTTGTCGAACCTGACATAAACAATGAGCCTCACGTTTATTTAAACAAGGCAAATCAAGATTGGGCAACCATCGAAGGGTATACCGCCCAAGCTGTTGGCGGCGGAACCCAAATCTACGGTGGTGTTTCTTTACGCTTTTCCGAAATGGACTTCAGGCTCCGCTCATTCAATGAATCCCGAACAATAAAAGAAGACCCAAATGGAGATGTAAAACAGGAAGCAAGAGACTGGCCTGTTGATTACAGCATATTCAAGCAATATTACAATATTGCAGAAAGCAAAATCGGTATTAACGGAACACGTAAAGGGCAACTAAAAGATTTTTCCAACCAGGAAGACACCTACCAACAGCCCTTAACGCCGAACCCAATCAGCAACTACGCAAAAAAGGGAATGATAGCGCTAGGAAAAAAATATAAATCAAAAAACAAGGCGGTTTCCCCGTATCGCCCACCACTTGCTGTTATCACCGAAAATCACCCACCATCCAATAGAAACGCGCCCCGCGAAAAAGAAAGCATTAAAACCGGCTTTGTTAATCGCTACGGCGACCCATTAGGTTATAAATCGAATACATGGGTATCACTGCTGAAACCAATATCGAACAAAGCCAACTTTACACTGTTACCTAATTGTACGGTTGTTCGGCTTTCTTCAGAATCAAGTCAAGTTAAACAAGTACATTATTTACAACCCGATGGTAGCCCCGCCACCGCATCTGCCAAAATAATCGTTGTTGCCTGTTCAGCCATCGAAAGCGTGCGCTTACTCAAAATTTCGGCAAAAACAGAAAGCAATTTCGACAAACGAATCAATCAAAACAATTTGCTGGGAAAATATTTTCTCACCCACTGTTTTGGTGGTGCCAATGGTTTCACCAAGGAACGTTATGACAAGTCAAAATCACTTGACGCTGACTGGGCAATAGACTGCTGTGCAACTGAAGAATTTGTTAACGAGTTTGGCCTATGGGCTGGCAGTGCCATATACAACAACACGTCAGACAGTGCACTGCCTATTTCCAGTTTTAGAACCATGGGAAGCCAGGATCTCGATACATTGTGGGATACCTATGAAACACGCTCGGATCTGATTAACAACAAATTGCTTGAGCACATTCAACAAACCCGTGGAAAAAACCTCTCAATCAGCTTTATTGCCAATCAAGTCCCCTTGTTTAGCAACCGTATTGAATTACACCCCAAAGTGAAAGACAAATGGGGTATTCCATCTGCTTACATCATTAAAAACTGGCATAGCCATGATCGCTATTTAATGAAAATCATGTCAGAACAATGCAGGGATATTCTCACGCTTGGCGGCATTTCCGGCAACATCAGTAGCGGAGGTGTCGATGGCTCAATCAACCCACGAGCACGCATCGCCAATCATGTATTGGGTGGAGCCAGATTCGGCAATAATCGCGAAGACGCTGTGCTAGACGAAAATTGCCGTGCCTGGGATTTTGATAATCTTTATGTTACTGACGGAGCCTTTATGCCAACGTCTGGCAGTGCAAACCCCACCCTCACTATACAAGCGAACGCGTTTCGTGTAGCAGATATTATTCTGGAGAGACTGTCACCATGAGACTTAACAATGGATAAGCGCTTTGACGATATTTTCAATTCACCTGACAACGAGATATTTCAGGTTGTGTTTTTTCCCGACCGAATTTATCACGCACGTTACTTGAATGCCTCCATTTCACCTCGTTATCGCTATGACGTAACAGAGGTCAGAAGCAAAGCAGACATCACCATACTAAAAGGTGATATCTATCTCGATGAAGTTTTACTCACCCAGTTTTTGCGCATTGAGTACAAAGCAACGCGCCTAGTCGAAATCGCTCGAGAATATGGTCGCAGTTTAAGAAACAAAGTAATGATTGAAAAAATTTTACTGCCCGAATTCAAGACTTCTGCACAATCAGTCACCTTAAATTACTCAAATCAGGTGCAGGCATACCAAACAGAAATATGGGGTACACTCGAGTCGCCACCCGGCAAGACCCATGATGCCAATATTTTGAATTTAATGGGGCGGCATGGCTCTATTACCCGGTTACGGCCTTTTAGCAATGCATTAAAAAACACAAAAAACATCATCAATATTGAAATCAGCTTTAAAGAATTTGAACTGGATTTACCTTATGGTTACGATATAAATAACCCGGCCATTGACAATAATTATTCCCGTTCCTATCAAGTGCCAAACAAGCCTGATCCTACCATCCCTGCAAATAACTATCGCCTTAGCTTTCAACGAGGATGGTATATCGAGCAAAATAATATCACACCTGTCACATACAATAACCCATTAATGGATAAAGACAATCCTGAACGAAGCGCCGATAATTTTGTGAATATGCGTTGGATACTGCAACGGGAACTTGGCGGTAATCTCATTTATTTTCACCAAGTTGAATTGCCGCCAGGCAGCATAGAAGGCACTCATCAACACCTGGGTTCTGAAGAACTGTATTATTTTTATTCCGGCGAAGGTGAAGTGTATATGGCAGTCGGTGATGATCCCGCTACCAATAGTTTTCCAGAAACCGACCGGCCGATTTTTCAACTGGACAAGCAACCCTGTAAAATTCTGCCTGCAAAACCGGGCGTAACAGTCTTTACCAAAAGTGGTGGCTTTCTCGGCGCTAAAAATACCGGGACAACAGTATTAAAATTTGTTGCCTTCGCCTATCACAGTAACTAACTCAGATAATAATATGCAAATAATTCATAGCGACACAATTGTTTCACTTAAATCTGCTGGCAACAAAGCACCCGATTACGATCAAAAAAATCCGTTGCAGGATGTACAATCACTTATGCAAAAAATGCGATTGGCAGCAGAACGTGAACACTACCTTAACCAATCCATTCAATACCTACTTCCATATGACCATCTAAGTCTTTATCCCAATAAAATATCTGAAAATCTTGACCCAATTGCATTTGAAGACAAAGAAGATTTCCAACATCAAAACATCAATAACATAAAGTATGCTGATACCCAGTTGATACGAGGCTGGGTAAATTTAAACAACAAAACGTTTCCCTTTTTACGTATCAGTTACCGTGGCGGCCCGGACTCTCGTTTATCCCGAATTTCCAATCATTCACTTGTTGACAAAATAAAGCTTTGGATAAAAATTGGCGACAACGCCACAAATAAGTATTTGGAAGTACCTTACAACAGTGAATCAAATCGTTACGATATCGAATTGTGGGCATATACAGAGTCAGATGCACAAACTCACCTCGATGAAAAGGGGCTTGCATCACTCAACTCCGGTGAACTCCAAATTCGACCGGACTTGATCAAAGGTGATATTAATGATTTTTTTCGCAACAACATTGAGCAAGCTGAAATATGCGAGATATTTACCGATAATTGTATGCACCCTGTTTTACCATTAACGATTTCACTCGCTTGGACAGATTACACGGAAACCTTTTGGGACTCCTTAAACAGCCAAAATTACCAGTATGAATTCAATATGATTTACCGTGGTTGGGATCATTTTTTAAAAGTGGGAACTAACCGAAACCCACACGGGGGAGAAGGTCTATTACATTTTCGCACACTGCTTTCCAATTACTGGGGTTATCCTGAAAAACCTTATAGCGCTCAAGCCACGATTTCACAAGTAATCGAGCCTTGGATGAAAGATGCTTATGGCATTAAACCGACTACAGCTAAGACCGAAAATTTTTTCAAGGTTGAATACATGGATATGCACATATTAAAACCGGAATGCGCTATCGGTCTGCACCGCCATCGTGACAACCAGGAAGTGTTTTTTATGATTGAAGGTGAAGGCTATATGATTATTGGCGACTGGGCAAAAGACCACAGGCGCGAACGCTGCCTGGAGATCAGAACCTTAAAAGCAGGGCATTTTGTGATGCTCAAAGGGGGTAATCTACACGCATTAATCAATACTTCAGCAGACCCGGCCATGCTTTTTATTTTTGGTGGCTACGACTGAATCTGAATACAAGAGAATTACGCTAGCCTGTGAATATTTCACGGGAGCCCGATGATCGATGTGAGGGTAAACTTAGCCAAATGACCAGTTACATATTGTACTTTGCCAATATTCCAACAATGTCTGTCAATAACAACTGAACCTTGTTTTTCGGCAGCCAGGCGAATTATTCGAGTTAGAACGGAAGCATAAAGTGTTAACGAAAACAGTCGGTCGAAACAAAACACTGGCCCGCTAAAAACGAAGCAAGAACGGTGGAAGAGACTTTAGCAATTTATGACACTCCGGCCAGTCAATTACTTCTCAGATAAATTAAATCGAACATCCAGTGTCCAAAATTCATCACTTTATTGCCTTGGTTTCCGAGGATGGGAAAAAAACCGGGCAATAAATAAGTCCTTTTTAGCAGTACCAGTATTTTGTAACGACTTCAAAGCCATTATGAGCTAAATGTGTCTGGTATTGCTAACGCTGAGGTGACAGAAATTTGCTTGGAAGTGACAAAACATCATTGATCATGATTTTTTAAGTCATTTAGCACAAAAAACACCCTAACTTAAGAAAACCTAACCGTCTTGCTTAACTGCTAGGGCACCTCTGAATAATTCCCTGGCGAGCGATAGCGGCGTTAAAAACGCTCTCAAAATGCTCATTTATTACATATAAACTCCGCTTTTTCGATTGTTTTTGCCTTGCTCTCATCTCACCAGGGAATTATTCAGAGGTACCCTAGGCGAATTTCTGGGCAATGAAATCCAGTGCCATGCCAAGACGCCTAAGTACACGCGCTTTACCAATTAACTCCGCAGTTATATCAATTGAAGGTGACACCCCACCACCGGTAATTGCCACCCTGAACGGTTGTGCAACCTTACCCATTTTTACATCCAATTGCGCTGATACTTCAATGATGACATTGTGAATTTCATCCGCTTTCCAGTTTTCCAGGGTTTCATATCTTGCTTTTAACTGCTTCAATGGCTCCACAGCCGCAGCCTTGAAATTTTTCTTCGCTGCTTTTTCATCAAAAGTATCAAAATCGTGATAAAAGTATCTGATGCTTTGCGCCAGCTCGACCAGGGTTTTAACACGCTCCTGGTGAATTTTAATTACCTCATGCAAATCAGGTCCCTCGGTGGGATCAATGTTCTCATTTGCCAAATGAAAACTTAAATGCCGTGCAATATGCGCTGGCGTAGATGCCTTTATATATTCCTGATTTATCCACAACAGTTTTTCAGGATTAAACGTGGAAGGCGCCTTGTTCACATCCTTGATATCAAATAATGCGATCATTTCATCTACAGAAAAAATTTCCCGATCACCCATAGACCAGCCCAGCCGAACCAGGTAATTTAACAATGCTTCGGGCAAATAACCGTCATCACGGTACTGCATCACACTCACTGCACCATGTCTTTTCGACAAGCGCTTGCCATCAGCACCGAGTATCATTGGTACATGAGCATAACGTGGCACCTCTGCCCCAAGTGCCTCGAGAATATTGATCTGCCGTGGAGAATTATTCAAATGATCATCACCCCGAATCACAAAATTCACTTTCATATCCATGTCATCAACCACAACCGTCAAATTGTAAGTTGGCGTACCGTCTGAACGGGCAATAATCAAATCATCCAGTTCAGCATTTTTAAATACCACATCGCCACGCACATCATCCTTTACAAGCACTTCACCTTCAATTGGATTACGAAAACGAATTACCGAGTCAACGCCTTCTTTCGGCTCAACAAGGTCTCGACAACGCCCATCATAACGGGGCTTTTCTTTGTTTTTGCGTTGCTGCTCACGCATGGCTTCAAGCTCTTCCTTGCTGCAATAACAGCGATAAGCCTTACCTTCATGTAACAGCTTGTCAATAATCTCATCATAGCGATCAAAATGGTGCGTCTGGTAAAAAGGCCCTTCATCAAAATCCAAGCCTAACCACGTCATACTTTCAAGAATGGCATTAACCGATTCCTGCGTTGATCTTTCACGATCGGTGTCTTCTATACGCAAAACAAATTTCCCACCGTGCTTTCGCGCATGCAACCACGAAAAAAGTGCGGTTCGTGCACCGCCAATATGTAAATAGCCGGTTGGACTGGGGGCAAAACGTGTTCTAATTGTCATTGAGACTTCCTGTAAAGCAAGATAACCATGAGGATAATTTGGGCGGATATTTTATACGCTGAAAAAGAAAAGTACAGCTTATTCATGATATCAAACACAAACAAGACCAATAATAAAATCAACAAAAGAAGGTTAAACGGCGGCCATTTCCATTAACGCTTTGGCTTCCAGCTTTTGCCGCTGGTTGCCTTCATTTATAACCTCACTCAACAAATCAGATGCGCCTTCGTGATCACCCATTTCGATGTAAGCACGAGCGAGATCAAGCTTGGTTCCCACTTCATCTGATAAGAGAAAAAAAGAGGTATCGCCATATGAATCCCCGCTTTTGGCCTTCACATTTTTGTCTGCCATCGCATCCTCCAGAACTACTTTAGACGGATTATCAAGATCACCATCAGGGTCAAGACCTGTGTTGCCATCATTTTCGAACACATCAGTAACCGTAATTTTAGACTCAGAAACTTGATCGGCGGCCAGCGCCTCTTCAGTAAATTCTGACATCGCATCTTTCAAGTCGATATCGGATAAATGCGGCATCGCAATTTGTGTATCGTCTTGATCGACAATTTCTGTCACCAGGGAAATAGCGCTTTCAGCGTCTGCATCCTCAGAGTCATGGATGCCAGGTTCAACGAATACCTTGTCATCCTGGGGGGCAATTTGGGTTGTATCGTCTATTATCGGCCCTCTTGTTTGCCCAGCCTCTATTTCATCAAGCAGCGCGGGATCAAATACCTCAATTTCTGCATTCTCTCCGAGAATAGTGTCAGTCAATTGTGTTTTATCATCCTGGGCAATAAAATCAGTTACCTGATCTGGCGCCCAGGCATTATCAATATCCGACGTATTAACTGCCTGATCTAAGCCAGTATCGTCAGTTGATTTTTTCGCAGCTGACAATTCGTGATTGCTGCCAGCCGTAAACAATGTACTACTCGAGCCAATCAAAGCCGCAAGACTAACGGCCTTTAACCACAAGGGGTGTGTTTCATCACCATTTATTGCCGCGTAAAACTCATCAGCCTGTAAATCAAATGCCTCCTTATCACCAGATTCAGCAAACACTTCAAGTAACTTCAATTTTAATTCCTGCCGATCAGGTTCAGCCTGAATTGCCTCTTTTAATAGCATTTCAGCCTTGTCATATTTCTCGTATGTCAAATACACATCAGCTTCGGCAATTGCATCCAACAACCCGCCTTCTGCCTCCGCAAACGAGGTTTCATCAAAAGCAATTTCTGTCAACGGCGCAAGGTCAACCGAAGGATCATCTTCCTGAAACGCTGCATTTAATTTTACATACTCTCTTTCTGCCGGGTCTTCGGGAAATAGTGCATTACCGTCCGTGACATTTTCTACGGCCGCAACAGCTGGAGATTCAGGCGGGCTTGCTTCAGCGGCGACAGTTTCGGACGCATCTGCCTTCGACGATTTACGTTTTAGCAATACAATAATCAATGCAATCAGCAAAACCGCAAAAACACCTGTTCCCAAGGTAATTGGATCTTGCCAAAGCTTTTTGACATCGTTCAATGATTCTTTGGATACCACTTTAGTCACAGTTGTGTCCGCCCCTGATTCACTTGGCATTTCAACCTTCAGTGGTGTCAACAAGGAATCTTCCTCAACTGTTGCCTCTTCACCAGAACGTAGTTTTGCAAGTTCTGCATCTTTCAGCTGCACAAGACTTTGCATGGCTGCCATTTGCTCTTCCAACGAATTCAAGCGGGAAACGAGACTTTCATTTTCTTGCTTTTTGGCTTCCAGTTCTTCCGTTGCTATTACAAGTTCGATATTTAATTTGTTGATAGTGTCTTCCGCAGCCTCCAATGCAGCATTACTGCTATCACTATCACTGTTCGCATTTTTATCCACCGGGGCAACCAGTTTTAACAATGGTGAACCAGAAACACTTGCCAGTGGCGAAGCTGGCGTGCCAACCCCCGCCTCACCAGGTGTTTCTGTTTCACCGATCGGTGCCATGTTTGCGGATTCTGCTGCGACGGCATTTTTCGCCTGACGCGCTTTTCGGTAAGACAACCATGCCCGATGTTGTGCCGCAATTTCCAACACAGCCTGCTCCGCAGAAATATCATCCAATGTGGATGTATCTTCAATTCGCAATACTGCACCCGCCTTCAACATCGACACATTATCACCAAAAAAGGCCCCTGGGTTTTCCCGTTTTAACGCCAACATCATCTGCTCAACTGTAATATGTTCCGGCCGCATCTCGTTGGCAATACGCCACAACACATCATTGTTTTGAACTTTTTCGTAAATCAGTGAAGATGAACCCGTGTTTTTTGGTTTTTGTTGCGCCGCTTGCACAGCCCCGGCTGAACTCGCGGTATTTGAAGCCGATTTTGTTGATGGCTCGTCGGACAATATATTCGAAATGGCCTGATCTATGGCCGTATCAGACTCCTCTATTTCAAGCGCAGCCAACTCAGGTGCTGCCCCGGACAGCTCGGATATGCTGGACGAAGGTGTGCTCACCGAACCACCTTCTTCCTCCTCCAGAAACACAGGAGGGTCGAGCAAGACGGTGAACTCCCTGATCAAACGACCGCTGGGCCAGTTCACTTCAATTAAAAAATTCAGAAACGGTTCGGTAACCGTAAGTGGCGTGGTAACATGGATGCGCATTTTGCCGTCGTCACCTTCTACAACATCAAAGCGTAGCTGCTCTAGCTGGACGGTACGTTCAATTCCCATCCGCTGATAAACGGCAGGAGAAGCAAGCTGGATGCTCAGTTCCGCCAAATCCTTGTCAGAAACACTCAATAACTCAATACTGGCATCCAGTTTCTGATTTAATGTGGATTCGAGTGTCAAGCCCCCCAAACCAAGCGCGTAGGCGGAAACAGGAAAAACCAGGCATATCACCGCGATTATCCGTGATTTTCGCCACTTTTCTGATATATCTAATAAAAATGCTAACTGCCGGATCATTGTTTCAACAACTCATTCAAGTACAGATTATTATCGCAAAAGTAAGAACGCAACCCTGGTTCACAACACAACGGAAAGAGTCACTGTCCACCAATCATACCAAGTCTCATATCCATTGTGATCATATAACGACATTTTTCGTTAAATTAATACAATAGCACATCGAATCAGAACAATTTTCAACCAGACGCAAAAAAACCGGCGCGCAAAACACCGGCTTTTCCATAACAAAGCAACCAATAGGCACAGATGCCAGACAAACAACCCGAAAAGCGAGACCTGTCTTTACGACAGATATTCTTTTATCAGTAACTCTGCAATTTGCACACTATTAAGCGCTGCACCTTTACGCACATTGTCTGCCACCACCCACATGTCCAAACCTTTTGGGTGTGAGATATCCTCACGAATACGACTCACCCAAACATCGTCTTTGCCGGCTGATTCTGTTACCGCAGTGGCATACCCACCATCAGCCCGCTCATCCATGATTGTCACACCAGGAAACGCCTGTAATAGATCTTTCGCCATCAGGGTAGTAATCTTTTCCTTGGTTTCAATGTGAATAGCCTCGGAGTGGCCATAAAACACCGGTATGCGAACAGCAGTTGGATTCACCTGGATTTCGGTATCCTCGAAAATTTTTGCCGTTTCCCAAACCATTTTCATTTCTTCTCGGGTATAACCGTTATCCATAAATACATCAATTTGAGGCAACGCATTAAATGCAATTTGCTTGGGGTAAACCTCAACATCAATATCTTTCAAATTCAGCAAAGCCGTTGTTTGGCCAGCAAGTTCAGCGATGGCCTCTTTGCCGGTACCTGACACTGCCTGATACGTAGCCACATTAATACGACTAATACCAACGGCATCGTAAATCGGCTTTAAGGCCATCAGCATTTGAATCGTCGAGCAATTCGGATTGGCAATAATATTGCGATTTTTATAACTGGCAATGGCATGAGGATTAACCTCGGGTATAACCAGAGGAATATCATCATCCAAACGAAATTCGGAGGTATTATCTATTACCACACAACCAGCCTCTCCCGCCTTTGGCGCATATTCCTTGGAAATACCACCACCAGCAGAAAAAAGTCCAATATCTGCCTGACTAAAATCAAACTCCGCCAGGTTCTGCACAGTGACACTCTTGCCATTAAACTGAAGCCGTTGACCTGCTGAACGCTCACTGGCCAAAAGATATAAATTATTCACTGGAAATTTTCGCTCTTCCAGTATTGACAACATTGTTTCACCAACAGCACCCGTTGCACCGACAATCACGACATTATATTTTTTGCTCATTCGTCTTTATTTCCTGAAGATTGAACTGAACATGGCCAGAACATTCGCTTTATAAGCATAGCGCATAAATAATTAACAGAAATATTGTATGTTCCAGCAATTTTCAGAAAGATTAATCCGGGTCATTACTAAAATTACCGCCACGCACACAATTGCGGTCATTTTCATCACCCTCACTACTACCTGCTGCATTCCACATATTGCGCATCATTTCAGCGACAATCGCATCTCCCATTTCTTCAGTACCAACTTTGCGCATACCATCCGTGTAAATATCGGCGGTGCGATAATTTGCATCCAGTACCGAATTCACACCCTGTTCAATTTGATTTGCCATTTCAGGCTCGTCAAAAGTGTATCGCAACATCATCGCCACTGACAAAATTGTGGCAATCGGATTCGCAGCATCCTGACCGGCGATATCCGGTGCCGAGCCATGAATCGGTTCATACATACCCTTACCGTTCGCATCCAGCGAGGCTGAAGGCAACATACCAATAGAGCCTGTTAACATTGCAGCACAATCCGATAAAATATCTCCAAACATATTGGTGGTAACCATCACATCAAATTGTTTTGGTGCCCGTACCAATTGCATGGCCGCGTTATCCACATACATATGGCTCAACTCAACATCAGGATATTCTTTACCAATGCTATCCATCACTTCACGCCACAGTTCTGTACACTCCAGCACATTGGCTTTGTCGATTGAACACAAACGCCTGCCACGTTTTTGTGCCGCCTGAAAAGCAGAATGCGCGATACGCTCAATTTCAGATTCTCGGTAAACCAAAGTATTAAAACCCTGTTTTTCACCATTTTCCAGGGTCCGAATACCACGCGGCTGACCAAAATAAATCCCGCCGGTTAACTCTCGCACAATCATGATATCCAGGCCGGATACAATCTCTTCTTTTAATGAAGAAGCGGACGCCAACTGGGGGTATAAAATCGCCGGACGCAAATTCGAAAAAAGCGATAATTCAGAACGCAGTCCTAACAGCCCTTTTTCTGGACGAATGGAAATATCCAGCGACTCCCATTTGTAACCACCCACCGCACCAAGCAAAATGGCATCGGCATTTTTTGCTAAAGCCAATGTAGCTTCAGGCAATGGGCCACCGGTCGCATCAATTGCTGCACCGCCAACAAGGGCTTCTTCCATCTCCACATCCAGCTCGTATTCTCTGCGCAAGCATTCAATGACTTTTACAGCTTCTGCTACGATTTCCGGGCCAATACCATCACCGGGGAGTACTGCTATTTTCTTTGTCATAATAAATTCCACTACTTCGTTTTTTTAAATTATTTCATACTGTGCTTCTGTTAAATACGCTTTTTATTCTAACTGTTCACCTCATATGCCACCTATATGATTTCAAGTCCGCGCTTGATGTCATTGCCATATTGAATAACAGTTTAGCAAACCGAAGCTGATAAACCCACAAACTGCAAGTTAAGTCCTGTAGATCAAGAAAATAACCAGGGTGCCTCAACCGAGCGGCGAGATTCATATGCTTTTATGTCATCAACATGCTGCAAGGTTAAGCCTATATCATCCAAGCCATTGATCAAGCAATGCTTGCGAAAAGCATCCACCTCAAAAGGAATTTCTGTGCCTTCGGGTGTTGTGATCACTTGCTTCTCCAAGTTGATATTTAGCTGATAACCTTCTGTATTTTCCACCGCTTGAAACAGGCTATCAACCGTCGCCT
>Ga0256830_1000247_pt1 | contig 47197 bp, 44 predicted proteins | sample 128326metaG_FD_190537 | JGI IMG/M metagenome (GOLD analysis project Ga0256830, IMG submission 190537) | Hydrothermal vent microbial communities from Lau Basin, Pacific Ocean - 128-326 | ecosystem: Environmental > Aquatic > Marine > Hydrothermal vents | place: Pacific Ocean: Lau Basin | collected...
CTCTATGGGTATGGGCCCAGAGCCCGTACCGTCGTCTTCCATGAAATCCCGGAAGGTGTAGGTCCCGTCGGGAATGGCCCTTATGGTCTCCCGGGTGATGCGTTCTGTATAGGCCATGAGCTCCTTGGAGTAGAAGGAGACGGTCTCGAGCCCCTGGTTTGCCACCAGTTCCTGGAGCCGCTTGATCCCCGTAATGTTGGCCATGATCTGGGCGGAGAAGTCCCCTTCCCGCTCCTGGGGGGTCCTCACATTGGCCAAAAAGAGGGAGAGGATCTTGGGATCTATCTCTCCCTTCTCCACCAGCTTTACAGGAGGGAAGATAAACCCTTCCTGGAAGATGGATGTGGACAGGGGCATGGATCCCGGAGCCATGCCCCCCACGTCGGCGTGGTGGGCTCGGTTGGCCACGTAGAACCGGGGTCCTTGGCCTTCTATGAAGACAGGGGCCACCAGGGTGATGTCGGGCAGATGGGTGCCCCCCTGGAAGGGATTGTTGAGGACCACCATGTCTCCTTCTTCCATGGGAATGGAAAGGGCAGCCTTCACCGACAGGGGCATGGAGCCCAGGTGAACGGGAATATGGGCCGCCTGGGCCACCAGGTCTCCCCGGGCATCGAAGATGGCACAGGAGTAGTCCCTGCGCTCTTTGATGTTGGGGGAGAAGGAGGTGCGCTGGAGGGTGACCCCCATCTCTTCGGCAATGGAGGAGAGCCTGTTCTTGAAAACCTCCAGGAGGATGGGATTGGCCCTCATGGTCCCACCTCCAGAATGATGTTTCCCAGGGGATCCACCCTGCCTTTGGCAAAGGGGGGAATCACCAGGGTGGCGGAGTACTCCACCACCAGGGCGGGCCCCGGGAGGAGGTTGTTGGCCAGGAGCCTTTCCCGCTGGAACACAGGGATCTCCATCTCGGTCCCATGAAAAACCGTTGTGACCGTGGCAACCCAGGCTTCCCGGGGCGGTGTAGAATTCCCCTCCCTTATGGGGGTGAGGCGGGGTTTGGGGGGGATGCCCCTTCCCCTTAAGCGCACGTTCACTATCTCCACGGGCCTCTCCCGGTTGCAGTACCCGTAGAGCCTCTCGTGGCTCCTGTGGAAGCTCTCCAGGGTCTCTTTCCCCGTGAAGGGAACGGTGATCTCGAAGGACTGGCCTTTGTACCGCATATCCAGGGTGGGCTCCAGGAAGATCCTTTCTCTGTCCAGGCCTTCCTCCAGAAGGTCCGTGAGGGCCTGCTTCTTCATGGGCTCCAGGGCCCTCTCCACCTTTTCTAACCAGCTCCCCGAGGTCTCTTCCATGATGGTGATGGAGTAGTCCTTGATGACGTCTGCCAGGAGCATTCCCAGGGCAGAGAGGGTGCCCGGATCCCTGGGGAAAAGGACCCGGGGAATGGACAGGGCCCGGGCCAAAAAGGCGGCATGAAGTCCCCCTGCACCCCCGAAGGAGACGAGAAGGAAGTCCCCCGGGTGATATCCCCGTTCCACAGAGATGACCCTGATGGCCCTTTCCATGGTGGCGTTGGCCACGGAAAGGATGCCTTCTGCCAGTTCCAGGGGAGTGATACCCAGCCTCTGGGCCATGTCTTGGAAAGGACCCTGGAGCCTCTCCCTGTAGAGCCTCATTTTGCCTCCCAGGAAGTATTGGGGGACCAGTCTTCCCAGGAAGAGGTGGGCGTCGGTGACGGTGATCTCATTGCCCCTGCCGTAACAGATGGGACCCGGATGGGCCCCTGCCGACTGGGGTCCCACCCGGAGGGAGCCTCCCTTGTCTATGAAGGCTATGGATCCTCCTCCGGCCCCCACGGTATGGATCTCCATCATGGGCACCTTCACGGGGAAACCCGCCACCTGGGCCTCGGTGGTGAGGGCCAGCTTGCCGTCCATGAGGGAGACGTCGGTGGACGTGCCTCCCATGTCAAAGGTGATCACCTTTTGGAATCCCGCTGCCCGGGCCACCTCCAGGCCCCCCACGGCTCCACCGGCGGGGCCCGACAGGATGGTCCTCACAGGCTCCTGGCTGGCCCTGGCTGCCGAGATGGAGCCCCCGTTGGACTGCATGATGCGCATACTGTCTGATGGGCCCAGGTGGGACTGGATGTAGGAGATGTACTTCTCCATTATGGGCAACACGTAGGCGTTTATCACTGTGGTAGAGGTCCTTTCGTACTCCCTGAACTCCGAGAGGATCTGGTGGGACAGGGATACGGGGAGTTTCATCTTTCTAGCTATGCGCCCCACCTCCAGCTCGTGATGGGGGTGGGCGAAGGAGAAGAGGAGGGAGACGGCCAGGGATTCCACCCCCTGGTCCACCAGGGTCTTCACCGTTTCTTCTATCTCTCCGGGATCTATCTCCTCCAGGACCCGGCCTCCGGGGAGTACCCTCCCTTTGATCCCCATCCTCAAGGGGGCAGGCACCAGGGGAGGGGAGGGTTCCCAGGTGAGGGCATAGAGATGGGGCCGGTTCTGACGGCCGATCTCCAGGACGTCTTCCATGCCCCTGTTGGTGATGAGGGCTGTTTTGGCTCCCTTGCGCTCCAGGAGGGCGTTGGTGGCCACAGTGGATCCATGGACTATGGTTTTGGCCTTCCCCCGGGCCACGGCCTTCAACCCTTCAAGAACGGCCAGGGCGGGGTTGGCGGGGGTGGAGAGGAGCTTGTATACGCCCCATTCTTCCCCGGCCTTAAAGACCAGGTCCGTGAAGGTGCCCCCTGTGTCGACTCCGACAACTATCCTCTCGTCCATGCCCTCCTCACTCAAAGATCCCGTGTATGGATGGAGGAATGATCTCCAGCCTTCGGGCCCTGTCCAAGAGCTCTCTTACGGCCCTCTCTCCATCCTCTCCCAGGTGATAAGTGAATTGGTTGACGTACAGGTGGATGTGGTTCTTGATCACCTGGTCGTCCATCTCCTGGGCGTGGCCTTTGATGTAGGGCCATGCCTCTTCCAGGTGGTCCTTGGCGTACTCCAGGCTCGCCCTTATGGCCTCCTCCACGGCCCTTATCCTTTCCCTTTCTAGGGATCTTTTGGCCACTATCCCTCCCAGGGGAATGGGAAGACCCGTTTCTTTTTCCCACTCTTCCCCCAGATCCGCCAGGCACCTGAGCCCATAAGTGGAATAGGTGAAGCGCCCCTCGTGGATTATGAGCCCTACCTCCTCTCTTCTCCGGGACAGAGCGGGCATGATCTCGTCGTAGCGCATGACCACCAGATCTTCCACCCATGGGAAAAGGATCTTCAGAAGAAGGGTGGCAGTGGTGTAGATGCCCGGTACCACCACCCTGGTGACCTTTTCCGGGGTGAGATGGGGAGAAGATGTCACCAGGAGGGGACCGCACCCCCTGCCCAAGGCAGCCCCCGTTTTTAGCAACACGTAGGAGTCTAGGATGTACCCCAGGGTGTGGAAGGAGATCTTGCTCACCTCCAGGGCCCTTCTCATCACCATGGAGTTGAGCTCTTCCACATCCCTGATGATCAGTTGAGGCTGCCCCCAGGGTAGGGTGACCCTGCCGTGGGCCAGAGCATAGAAGATGTAGGTGTCGTTGGGACAGGGGGAAAAACCCAGAGTCCAGCTCGCCATCTGTTCACCTCCAAAGGCCGAATTTTATAGTTATGGAAAGGGGATAGGAAGCCCCCTTTGCGAGGATTCTCAAGATGATTGGCTGCTCGGACCCTTGACAGACACTGGGGCTTCCTTTCTGTATAGAGCCTTGAGCCCCTCGCGGGAGGAAAAGGATGGAAGACTACAAGATAAGGAGCATTGTGAAAACCGTGAGCTGGAGGGTTTTGGCCACCCTTGCCACTATGCTCATCGTATTTGCCTTCACGGGCGAAGCAAAACTATCCATAGGGATAGGCTTGGTGGAAGCCTTCTCTAAGATGATCCTCTACTACTTTCACGAGCGCCTCTGGCTCAGGATTTCCTGGGGAAAGTTGAAGCACCCGTTGGCCGATCTGGTTTTGAATAAGGAGCTCTCCCCTGAGGACAAGGAGATCATTCGGCAGAGACTCAAAGATCTGGGCTACATGTGAAGGAGAGACCCATGGAAGAAAGAAAGGCGTTGGTAATAGGTATAGACGGAGTGCCCTTCACCCTGGTGAAGGAGTACGTGGAAAAGGGCTACATGCCCAATCTCAAGTCCATCCTGGATCAGGGTTTTCGTCTCTGGCAGATGGACGCCTCCCTGCCGGACATCTCCTCTGTCTCCTGGACGACTTTTCTCACAGGGGTCAATCCGGCGGAGCACGGCATCTACGGGTTTATCCATCTGGACCCCAGGGACTACAGCCTCAGGTTTCCCAACTCGGGGAATGTCCTGGCTCCCACCTTCTTCCAGATTCTGGGACTGGACCCAGGGGGGAAAGACTCTTCCCTGGCCAGAAAGTACCTGCCCAGGTTCAAGGAGCCCAGGAGTTCCATTGTCATAAATGTACCCCATACCTATCCGGCCTATCCCATGAAAGGGGTGCTCATCTCTGGATTCGTAGCCCTGGATATGGCCAGGGCCGTGTATCCTCCCGTTCTGGTCTCCACTTTGAAGCGCATGAACTACGTGATTGATGTGGATCCCAGCAAGGGGCACAGGGACAGGGACGGCTTTCTGGAGGACCTCTTTCAAGCCCTGGACACAAGGAAGGAGGCCTTTGATCTCTTCTTCCAGGGCAAGTGGGACCTGTTTGTGGCCTGCATCACCGAGACGGACAGGCTTCACCACTTCTTTTTCGACGCTGCCCTAGACCAGGACCATGCTTATCATAACGACTTTGTAGACTTCTACAGGAAGCTAGACAGCCTCATAGGCCACCTCTATGACGTGTTCCGTTCCCGCTGGGGAGATGAGGGGCTCTTTATGATCCTCTCGGACCACGGATTCACCAGGTTGAAAAGGGAAGTCAATGTGAACAGGGCCCTGGAAGAGGCAGGGTTGCTCAAGCTTAGGAAGGATGGGGAACGATACCAGCGCATGGCCCCGGGGACCAAGGCCTTTGCCCTGGACCCCTGCCGCATCCATCTACATATGAAAGACAGGTACCCTCTGGGGGAAGTGGAGGAGGGAGACGGAGAGTCCATCCTGAGGGATCTCGAGTCTATCATGGGAGACCTGAAAGATGAGGAAGGCAACCCTGTCATCAGATCCATGTACAGGAGGGACGAAATCTACCAAGGACCCTTCATGGACGACGCCCCCCATCTTCTCTGCCTTCCCGTGGACGGATACGATTTGAAAGGCAGGGTAGGCACGGACTCCATTTTTGCCTCCAGTGTCTTCGCTGGCATGCACAATCAGCATGACGCCATGCTTCTATTGCCCGGGAACAAGGACTTCAGCGGCAAGCCCCATATAGGTCAACTTGCGGGCCTGCTGTTAGACTATTTCTGTGGGGAGGACCATTGATGGACCACCTGGATCAGTTGGAGAGCAAAAGCATATACATCATCAGGGAGGCCTACTACAGATTCAAGGACATGGCCATGCTCTGGTCTGTGGGTAAGGATTCTACCACCCTTCTGTGGCTGTGCCGCAAGGCCTTCTTTGGGAAGATCCCTTTTCCCATCATCCACATAGACACGGGGTACAAGTTCCCCGAGATGTACGCCTTCAGGGACAGACTGGCCAAAGAATGGGGTCTGAACCTCATAGTAGGAAGGAACGAGGAGAAGATAAAAGAGGGCATGGGACCTTTCAAAGGGAGCAAGCTGGAGTGTTGCAATGAGCTGAAGACCAACGCCCTCAAGCAGGTCATCGCCAGGTACGGACTGAAAGCCATCCTCCTGGGAATAAGGAGGGACGAACACGGTATCAGGGCCAAGGAGAGATACTTCTCTCCCAGGGACACCCAGTTCAAGTGGAACTACGAGGATCAGCCGGCGGAGATCTGGGATCAGTACAAGTCCAAGGTGGAAGAGGAGGAACACTTCAGGATCCACCCCCTCCTCCACTTCACCGAGCTGGATGTGTGGGAGTATGTGAGGAGAGAAAATATCCCCATAGTGGAGCTCTACTTTACCAGGGACGGCAAGAGGTTCAGGAGCATTGGATGCGTACCCTGTTGCAGTCCCATAGAATCCAATGCCAGCACCGTGGACGAAATCATAGAGGAGCTCAAAATCTCCAAGACCCCCGAAAGGGCGGGCAGGGCCCAAGACAAAGAGGATACCTACACCATGCAGAAGCTCAGGGCCCTGGGGTACATGTGAAATCATAAGGAGGAGGAAGCCTTGACAGAAGACAGCCTTAAATTCGTTATAGTGGGGCACGTAGACCACGGTAAGAGCACCCTCATCGGCAGGCTGCTCTACGACACCAACAGCCTGCCCCAGGAGAAGTTTGAGGAGATAAGGGCCACCTCGGAAATCCTGGGAAAAGAGGTGGAGTTCGCCTTTCTCATGGATGCCCTTAAAGAGGAAAGGGAGAGAGGAATCACCATAGACACAGCCCAGATCTTTTTCAGGACCCCCCAGAGGACTTACGTCATCATCGATGCTCCGGGACACAAGGAGTTCATCAAGAACATGATAACGGGGGCCAGCCAGGCTGAGGCGGCTATCCTCATCGTCGATGCCCATGAGGGGGTGAGAGAGCAGACCAGGCGTCATGGATACCTCCTATCCATGCTGGGGCTGGGCCAGATCTGCGTGGTGATAAACAAGATGGATCTGGTGGACAACTCCCAGGAGAGGTTCCAGGATGTGAAAGACGACATCGTCCGGTTCCTGGAGAGTCTGGGCATCACCCCTTCCTTTGTCATTCCCATCTCCGCCTTGAGGGGGGACAACGTGGCTTCCCCTTCTCCCAACCTCCCCTGGTATTCGGGACCCACGGTCCTGGAAGCCCTGGCTACCTTCGAGGGCCTTAAAATTCAGGAGAGGCCCCTGCGTTTCCCTGTACAAGACGTCTATAGGGTGGATGGTAAGGAGATCCTGGTGGGCAGGGTGGAGTCAGGAGAGGTTAAAAAGGGACAAGGAGTGATGGTGGCTGGGCAGGGACGAGAGACACGGGTGATCTCCATAGAAAAGTTCCTGGTGGATGCCCCCCAGAAAGCCCAGTGTGGCGAGTCCATAGGTCTCTGCCTGCTGGAGCAGCAGGGAGTGAGAAGGGGTGAAGTGATCGCTTCCCGGCCTCTGCCCAGGGCTACCGACACAGTGAGAGGAAGTATCTTCTGGATGGAGAATCTTCCCTACCGGAAGGGAGAAAAGGTGATCTTCAGGTGCGTCACCCAGGAGGTAAAAGGGGAGATCCTGGAGATTCTCAAGAAATACGATCCCGCCTCCATGGAGGAGAAGGAAGAGGACGCCCGGGAGATCCTTCCTGCTGAAGTGGCCGAAGTGGTGATAAGGCTAGAACGGCCTGTGCTGGTGGATTCCTTCTCTTTCATCCCGGAGATGGGGAGGTTTGTTATTGAGATGGGGGGTATCCCCGTGGCGGGAGGCATCATCCCTGAAATATAGCCACAAATAGAAGGCCTCGGCCTCTCCTCAAGACAGGAAGACCCCTTCTCCCTCTTCTTCTTTTAAAGGTGTGGGGCGATAGTGTAGCTCCCTCTTAAAATGCTCCAGGAGGGCTTTCAGGAGTTCCGTCTTGTCTGGTGCTGGGGACTCCAAGGAGTGGTTTTCATAAAAGTCCTGGTTAAGGTCGTATATATCTATGGAGCCGTCCATGCGCTGGGTGATCTTCCAGAAGTCCTGGGTGATGACAGACATCATGGGTTGCATGTTCCTGTTTGGTTGAAAGGAAGGAAGGAACTTTTTGATACGAGTAATTTTGTGGTTCACGTCTAAGCTTTGAACTATGGCCACTTTTCTGGGGGTTTGGCTGAGAAGAGATATTGAACTCTTGGGAGTTGGAAAAGGAGAGTCGACTATCTCCAGGATGGTGGCAAAGATGTCATTTATCTGACACAGCTTAGTAATTTCCCCTTGAATCTCCCACTCCCTGGGCCACCTTACCAGCAAGGGGATGTGTACAAGATCATTATATGTGGTGAACATATGGGCATAACAGCCGTGTTCACCATGTAAATCCCCGTGATCCGACATCACTATTATTATCCCATCTTTCCAAATATCTGTTAGTTGCTTTAGGATCTTGTCCAGATAGAGAATTTCTTCATCGTAAAGGTCTGAGATGTATCTAAGGTCTTCTTCTTTCCATATCCCTCCATAAAAATTCTGTACCTCTGATGTTTCTATTCTCTTTCTTGTGCTAGAATATTTGCCTTTAACCTCGTCAGGAGGATTATAATTATGGTGGGTTTGCATGATATTAGCAAACACAAATAGGGGAGAATCGCCGCTACTTTTCTTCACCTTATCTATTATTTTTAACGTTTTGATTGTCAAGGGAGTAGAGTTTCTGACGGGGTTTATCCACCTTCTGAAAATCTTGTTTGCTATTAAACCCGCCGTCTCAACGGGATGAGAGAAGATATTTTCCTTTACCACCTCCGCCAGGCTCTTGAGTTTTCCCTTCTTGTATATGTTGGTTTTGAATTTCTTCTCCATCCGGGCCATAACGATATTACTGGGAATCAGTCCATAGACCTCATAAAAGTCGCTCCATCCCTTAACGAAAGACCTATGAACTATGTGGTTACTGGATATACCCACAGTGGCATAGCCCGCCTCCCTAAGAATCTCCACGAAGGAAATCCTGTCCAACTTGAGCTTCACACCGTCTGCCCCGTGCTCGCTTGGATAGAGGCCCGTAAAGAGAGAGGCATGAGAGGGGAGGGTCCAGGGAGCTGTGGAGAAGCAGTTTCTATATACAGCCCACCTTTCTCCCTCCAGCATCCCCTCCAGGGACGGGAGAGTATTCCTGGAATAGCCATACATGGGGAGATGTTTGGCCCCCAAACTGTCGCATACCACAAGCAGAATATGGGGAAGTTTTGAACCCAAGATCTCACCCCTTCTGGAAACTTGGCGTTTTGGGGATGGATACTACCCGAAGGGTGGAACTCTTTCAATAGAGCCTGTCCCCGGGGGCCCACAAAGAAAAGACCTGTGACACAAATGGTCCGTTGACTATTTAAGAAGGAAGTAATATTAACTGCTGGGGTGTGAGACGTTGGAAGATCCTTTATCCCAGGCTATGCAAGGGCATTAATCAGTAATTGCCCTTTAATTATAGCGGAGGACATGGAAGAATGAGAGAAAAATGGAATAGAGCTTTGGAAATTGTGAGGAATAATTCAGTAAATTCGGCTATTTTTTTTACGGGTGACAAGGAGTCCACCCTGTTACTGGAGCTAAGAAAGGGACTGGACATACCTGTGATTTTTGTAGATACAGGGTTCTATCCCGAAGAGATCTACAGTTATCTCGGAGTTGCTGAGAAACACTGGGAGTTCAAGGCTACTGTGTTAATTGACAAGAAAGTGATTGAAAACAGTTCTGCAAAAGGAAAGGAAGAATGTTACAATCTCCTAGTGAATGAGATCGTCATGCCCAGCCTACTAGATAAGAGAATAGATACTCTAATTGAACCCCTGAGAGAAAGTAAAAGTTCTGGAGAAATAAAGAGGGTTTTCCCATTGATAGGTTTCACTGATCTAGAGGTATGGAGGTTTATAAGAGAAGGTAACATTCCCTATTGTGATCTTTATAATAAGGGATTCAGAGACGTAGGATGCGAGCCTTGTTCTACCGCTGGAAGGGGAGAGGATACGGATCAAGAAGAAGTCAAGAGAAGGCTGAAGGCCCTGGGGTACCTCTGATGCTTTTGGTAGTTCTATAAAATAAAGGCGCTTCCTGACTCACGATTGAGTAGAATGCCTCACAAATTGCCCAATATCGTTCTTATTGTGTGTGATACACTAGGGGCTGAACACATGTCTCTCTACGGTTATGAGCGCCCAACGACCCCCAGGTTGGAAAGGCTGGTTGAAGAGATGGGGTTCACGGTTTACGCCAATTGTTACACGACAAGCTGTTGGACTTCACCAGCCCATGCTTCTCTCTTTACAGGGCTTTATCCAAGGGAGCATGGGGTGCATGAGAAAAACATGTGCCTCAGGGAAGACCTCCTAACGTTGCCTGAGCTGTTGAAGTGGTCTGGATACACCACCATTGGAGTGTCATGCAACTTGCTGATAGACACCCTCACCGGTTTTGGGAAAGGCTTCCAGATCTTCCATAGCGTTGGAGGTAGGTTGATATTCCAGGAGGCGGACCCCCATATAAAGGCTCTGGGCAGATTTGTCAGCGAAAACAGTACCACTGGGTGGGACCGAGTGAAGAACTCTGTCAAGTGGTGCTTGAGGAACAGAAGGGTGACCCCCCTGATTAAGAAGGTGATCAACAAGGTATACAAGATGGCTGTACTCTCAAGAAGGGGAGTGAAAAAAAACGCAACTCCCTACACCAGGAAAGCGTTCCAGATTGCGAAGAGGGAGATCAACAGGGCCGGGAGCCCCTGTTTTCTTTTTATCAATCTCATGCAGACCCACCACAATTACAACCCGCCTCGGGGATTTCGCTATACATGGTCACCCAGATCATCCTCTCATAAGAATGAAACCCAAGATTTCCTGAACCATTATTACAAAAAACCTTACCCCCAAGATGTTTTAGAGTATTTTAAGGATCTGTATGACGAAGAAGTGTTGTTTTTGGAAAGTTGCTTAGTGAAGTTTGTTAAAGAGGTTCTGAATGAGGATACCTTGGTGATCATAACGTCAGACCACGGGGAGCACTTTGGAGAAGGTGGTCATTATGGACACATTCTTTCCCTGGATGATGCTGTCACCAGGGTTCCCCTTATGGTGAGGTACCCTGGTGGAAGTCACGAAGTTAGGTACGAAATTGTCCAGCTAAATGATCTCATGGCCACTTTGACAGAGATAATTGATTGTCCAGTTCCTCCGCCTTTAAGTTCAGTTTCTCTTCTCTCTTCCGAAAAGAGGGAGAGGGCCTTTATGGAAATCGTGTGGCCGGAGAGATGGCTCAACAAAATGAAAGACGGTGAATTCAAAAGAAAGGTTTCCAAAGGGCCTTTCCAAAGGGAGGTGAGAAGCCATCCCTCCGAGGGCCATCATGGGTGATTCTCTCAGATTAAAGGTTAGTGTAGTGCATCCCGTAGACCCCCTGGGTAGCAAGATAGGAGGTATTCCCACCTTCATAAAAAATTTTATTAAATATGCTCCAGAAGATTTCGATGTGGAAGTTGCAGGCATCAGTAGCTCCCCTGAGGAGAGAAAGGTGGGTGAGTGGCAGGAGCTCTCCATCCAGGGGAGAGAGTTCATGTTTCTTCCTGTCCTGGGTGTGGAGGATGAAAATCTGAAAACGAGGGTTCCCTTGACCCTCAGGTTCACCCTTTCTTTAGTAAAGCATATAAACAAGTTGGATCTGGAAAAGGGAATCGTTGAGTTCCACAGGATTGAACCAAGCACTCTTTTCTCAAAAAAGAAGGGTAAGAAAGTGCTCTTTGTCCACGGACACATGGGAGACCTGTTCAACGTTCACTCAGAGATAAGGTGGTCCAGGATCCCTCAGATGTATTTTGGGCTGGAGAAGGCACTTATGACCCAGTTTTCCAGAGTTTACGTGGTGAGAAGGGACGGTGTAGAATTCTACAGGGACAGGTATCCATTAATGGGTAAAAAATTTTATTTTTTACCCACCTGGGTAGATGAAGAACTGTTCTATCCTTACGCCCCCGAAACCAGAAGAGCAGAACGTAGAAGGTTCTTTGAATGCAAAGGATACGAGCCCGAGGCCAAACTGGTTCTCTTTGTGGGGCGCTTGGAAGGACAGAAAAACCCCCTTCTTATGATTGATTCCTTCCGGCAGTTGTATCAATTGGATAGAAGGGCCAGGCTCTTGATAGTGGGAGATGGTATGCTTCGGGACGAGGTTAAGGAAAGGGCGGACAAGTATGGTATTTCTCACAGAGTCGAGTTCATCAATCCTTTGCCTCAAAACAAATTGGCCCACTTTATGAGGATAAGCGACGCCCTCATTCTCACATCTGCTTTTGAAGGCATGCCCAGGAGTGTCCTGGAGGCATTGGCCTGTGGTCTGCCTGTGGTGACCACGGACGTAGGGGAGGTGAGAAGGGTGGTGAGGAGTGGAGTTTCGGGGGTGGTGTGCTGGGAGCCAACTCCTCAAGCCATAGCCATAGCATTGGCGGAGGTGTTAAGGGGAAGTGTAAGACCGGAGGGCTGCATTTCCTCTGTCAGGGATTACAGAGCCCAACAGGTTTTGGAAGGGGTCTACGACTTTTATCGCCGATTAGGTGGAATGGAATGAAACTTTGCCTGGTGTGTTCTTCAGGTGGACATTTCATGCAGATGCAGTCTTTGAAGTCAGTGTGGGAAGGACGTGACAGATTCTGGGTCACCTTTCCTACGGGGGACACCCGAAGCCTCCTGGGTGATGAAAGAAAGTACTGGGCCTATTTCCCTACCAACAGAAACCTTAAAAACTTTCTCAGAAACCTTCTTCTGGCACTGAGAGTTCTCTTGAAAGAACGCCCGGAAGCCATTGTCACCACGGGGGCAGCCGTAGCCGTGCCTTTCGTATATGTGGGCAGAATACTGGGCATCACCACTGTATACGTGGAGTCCCTCACTAGGGTCAGAGAACTCTCCCTCTCGGGAAGATTGGTCTATCCCTTTGCGGATCATTTGCTGGTTCAGTGGCCAGAGATACGGGGTAGATACCCCCGGACCCGTTTCCGGGGAAGGGTGATATGATATTCGTAACCGTTGGAACGGAGAGATTCCCTTTTGACAGGCTCATAAGGACCATGGACCTGGCCGTGGGAGAGGGCAAGGTGAAAGAACCAGTATTCATTCAAAGGGGTTGCTCTTCCTATGTGCCCATGTATGCAGAGCACACGGACTTTCTGGAATTTACCCAGGTTGTGGAAGTGCTAAAGGAGGCCCGGGTGGTGGTATCCCACGCCGGGGTGGGCTCTTTTCTTCTCTGCCTTCGGCTGGGTAAAGTGCCCATCCTAGTTCCCCGGCGGGCCTCTTTTGGAGAGCATCTGGACGATCATCAAATGGACTTTGTGAGGGGAATAAAGACTCTGGACAGGGCCCTGGTGGCCTACGAGATGGACCAGGTGTTGCAGATGGTAGACCTTTACCCTTGGCTGGTGGCTAGGATGGGCTCAAGGGCATCTTCCCAGGCAGAGATGCTGGCCCTTCACATAGAGAGGCTCATAAGGAAAGAGTGAAAGAGGCGGGCGGCGCCCGCCTCTTTCACCGTTGAAAGCTATTCCCTATCCTCCATCTCCTGGGCCTCTACCACGGCCACGGCCACTAGGTTGAAGATCTCCTCAGGCGTAGAGCCTCTCTGGAGTACATGGGCGCTCTTCTGAAGGCCCTGGAGAATGGGACCAATGACCTTGGCACAGCCCAGTCTGTGAACCAACTTGTAGGCAATGTTTCCAGCATCAAGAGTAGGGAATATCAAAACATTGGCTCTCTCCTTGAGGCTGGAGAAGGGGTAGGTACCCTTGAGAATCTCGGGCACCACGGCGGTGTCAGCCTGCATCTCACCGTCTATGGTGAGGAAGGGCTCTCTCTCTTTCACGATCTCCGTGGCTCTCCGCACCTTTTCTGCCGTGGGATGGGTCACAGAGCCGAAGTTGGAGTAGGAGAGCATGGCTACCCTGGGCTCTATACCAAACTTCCTGGCCGTTTCCGCCGTACAAATGGCCACCTCTGCCAGGTCCTCAGCAGTGGGCTCGATGTTCACCGTGGTATCGGCGAAGAACAAGAGCTCGTCTTTCACTATGACAATGTACACGCCGGAGGCCTTGGATATACCTTTCTTGGGTTTGAGAACCTTGAGGACATGGGAGAGGACCGTGGAATAGTGCTGATCTTGACCGCCTATGAATACGTCGGCGTCCCCCATATGGAGCATCATGGCCCCAAGGGTGTTGGGCCCTCTGGCGATGAGCCTTCTGGCTTCGGCCAGGGTTACACCCTTTCTCTTTCTCATGGAGTAGAGCTGCTGGGCATAGGCCTCAGCCTTGTCAAAATGGAGGGGGTCTATGATCTCAATGCCTTTGAGTTCCAGTTTAAGTTCTGTGGCCCTCTCTTTGATCTCTTCCTTGTTGCCAATAAGGATGGGTTTTCCAATCTTCTCGTCCAGGATAACCTGAGAGACCCTGAGGATGTCGGGATGGCTCCCCTCGGGGAAGACTATCCTCTTGGGCTTCTGCTTGGCCCTGTTGATGAAGGCCCTTATAACTTCTCCCATCTTACCCCTGAGGCGGGCCTCCAGGTACTCTCTGTACTTCTCGAAGTCCTCTATCTTTATTCTGGCCACCCCTGTTTCAATGGCAGCCTTGGCCACGGCAGTGGCTTCCCACAGGGTGACCCGGTGATCCAGGGGCTTGGGAATGATGTACTCGGGGCCAAACTCCAGCTTGTCCAGATTGTACGCCCTTAGGACGTATTCCGGTACGTCTCCTGCCCTGGCCAGATCGGCTAATGCCTGGGCGGCAGCCACCTTCATCTCTTCGTTTATAGCCCTGGCCCTCACGTCAAGGGCGCCTCTAAAGATGTGGGGAAAACCAAGGACGTTGTTCACCTGGTTGGGATAGTCGGACCTACCTGTGGCGATGATGGCGTCTTTTCTCACCTCCAGGACCTCTTCAGGGGTGATCTCAGGATCGGGATTTGCACAGGCGAAGATGATTGGTTTGGGAGCCATGCTCCTCACCATGTCCTGGGTCACTGCTCCCTTTACCGAGACCCCTATGAATACGTCGGCCCCTTTCATGGCCTCTTCCAGAGTCCTGAGCTCGGTCTCCTGGGCAAACTGTTCTTTGTAGGGGTTCATGCCTGCCTTCCGGCCTTTGTAAATCACCCCTTTGCTGTCGCACATGATGATGTTCTCTTTTTTCACCCCTATGTTCAGGATCATCTTGGCACAGGCTATGCCCGCCGCTCCCGCACCGTTGACCACTACCTTCACATCCTCGGGTTTCTTGTCCACAAGGTAGAGAGCGTTTATGAGGCCGGCGGTGGTGATGATGGCCGTTCCATGCTGGTCATCGTGGAAAACGGGTATGTCCATGATCTCCTTGAGCCTCTCCTCTACATAGAAACACTCGGGGGCCTTGATGTCCTCCAGGTTGATGCCTCCAAAGGTGGGCTCCAGTAGCTTTACCACTCTGATGATCTCGTCGGGATCTTCCGTGTCAACCTCGATATCGAAGACATCCACATCGGCGAAGGTCTTGAAAAGGACGCCTTTCCCTTCCATGACAGGCTTACCTGCCAGGGCGCCGATGTTTCCCAATCCCAGGACGGCGGTACCGTTGCTCACCACGGCCACCAGGTTTCCTTTGGCTGTGTAAGTGAAAACCTTGTCCGGATCTTCCGCTATCTCTAAACAAGGATATGCCACGCCAGGAGTGTAAGCCAGAGACAGGTCCCTCTGGGTTTCGCACGGCTTTGTTATGGTGACCTCAATCTTTCCCGGCCGTCCCTTAGAGTGATACTCTAAGGCCTCCTCCTTCCGGATCTTGACGTTCATGGCTGAGTCCCTCCTAAAAATAAAGTAGCGCGCTCCTTTGCAAGAACGCGCCCCCCCAATAGCCTTATATTATTCTGCCCCTTATTATTTGATTTATTGCAGGTGGACTATATATGATCTCACTAGACCTTTGCAACAAGCTGTAAGAGGGATCACCGTATAACAAACTTAATTATAAAGAGGTATGGGCGTATTCACTCAATATTCCGACACCATAATAAAGCCTGGACTGGAGAGAATAAAATTTTTTCTCACCAAGCTGGGGAATCCTCAAAACAGGTTTATTACCATCTTAGTGGGAGGTACCAACGGAAAGGGATCTACTGTCTCCTTCCTCTATAGCATGCTCAGATCATTGGGGGTAAAAGTGGGGGCTTACCTGTCCCCCCACATCCATAGCCTGGAAGAAAGGGTGCTCCTTCCAGAAGAAGAAAAGGGAGAGCTGAAGGGCCTCCTGGAAGAGATGAAAGCCAAAGCCCAAGGGTGGGGCATCGACCTGAGCCCCTTTGAGCTTCTCACCTCGGCCATTTTTGTGTTATTCAGCAATTGTGAACTTGATCTGGCAGTGTTGGAGGTTGGCTTGGGAGGCAGGTGGGATGCTACCAACGTCTCCAATCCCATTGCTTCCGTCATAGTCTCTTTAGGCATTGACCACACCCAGTATCTGGGCTCCACCTTGGCGAGTATAGCCAGAGAGAAGCTCCTCATAGCAAGGAAGGGGATTCCTCTTGTCCTGGGGGATATACCTGTGGAAGGGCTCAGGGTTTTAAAGGAAGGGGGCAGAGCCCTTGGTGCCCGGATACACGAATGGCAGCTGGACTTTTTCGTTCTGGGAGAGGGGAGTGAAGGGTTCTGCTACGTGGGAGAGAAGGTGATACCTTCCCTGAAACTCAAGTTGGAAGGTCCCCATCAACGGGTGAACGCCTCCCTGGCTTTGAGGACCATGGAGGTGCTGGGGTTTTCTTTGACTCCACCGTCTTTAGCTGCCCTTCAAGAAACTTGGCTTCCCGGTCGTATGCAGGTGGAGACGGTGGACGGTGTTCCCGTGGTTTTCGATGTGGCCCATAACCCTCTGGCGCTGAAAGCCCTTGTTGATGGCCTGGGGCGTCGCTTCGGAAATCGTCCTCTGTGGGCGGTTTTTAAACTATTGAAGGATAAACCTTGGGGAGAGGCTATAAAGATCATTCTAGAGGGATTTGAGAGGCTCTTTTTTCTGGAGACCCCTTCCCAGGATGATAGAGAAGTACCCAAGGTTCAACTCGAAGGGAGTTTGCCTTTAAAGTCTGTAGCCTCTAAAGAAGACTGGGAGAAGGTGATGGAAGAGGCCAGAAAAGAAGGAGCCGTTGTAGTCTTTACCGGCTCCTTCAGGGCGGTGAGGGAGGGCCTGGATTGGCTGGCTGGGAGAGGGTAACCCTCCTGGGTGCAGACTTTTTGTTGATGCGGGAAGGAGGGGTTTCCTTTCTCCACAGCATGGGAGAGAGAGACTATAGGGAACATCTTGAGAGGGAGAGGCTCAGGAAGGCCTTAGGACTCTCCTGCCTGGTGAAGGCAAGACAGGTTCATGGTGATATGGTGCTGGAGGCTGGAGGGATAAAAGGTGAGGGTGAAGCAGATGGCCTCCTCCTCTCCCTTCAGGACCGGGAAATGGGCATTGCCGTGCTCACGGCGGACTGTTTGCCCCTTCTGATGGCGGCTCCACAGCATCTCCTCCTTCTGCACGTGGGATGGCGAGGATTGGCCAGAGGCATAGTCCACAAGGGCATAGAAATGATGAAGGGTTTATACAGTGATGTTGAGAACTTTAAAATCTATTTTGGCCCCTACATAAAACGTTGTTGCTACAGAGTAGGGTGGGATATGATAGGAGAGCTGAGGAGGAGCCTTCCTCCCGAAGTGGTGGAAGCAGGGATGAAGAGAGATTGGAGAGGTCTCTCCTTCTCCTTAGGTGATGCAATATCTAAGATATTGGAATTAGAGGGAATGGGCTTTTCATTAAAGGATAGCGGCTTTTGTACTTGTTGTTCGGGCCTTTTCCCTTCATACCGAAGAGAGGGAGAGGGAACACCTCGCATGATCAACCTTGCATGGAGAGAGATTTGGTAACCCCCGAAAGAATGAGGCGCTTGATAGAGGTGTTGGATAGGCGCCAGCCGGATCTTACGGTGGTTCTGGAAGAACTAAGAAACCCTCACAACATCAGTGCAGTTCTTCGCTCCTGTGATGCCATCGGGATTCAATATGTCCACATCGTCGAAGAGAGTGGAGCGGTGGCCGTTTCCAAGAATGTGAGCAGAGGCAGTGCCCAGTGGTTAGACATATCCTTTTATGCTGATTCATCGAAATGTTTATCACAACTGAGAAATCAAGGTTTCAAGATATATGTAACTGCCATGGACCGGAGGGCCGTAGATTTCAGGAGGGTAGACTTCACCTGTCCTTGTGCCGTTGTTGTGGGGAGTGAAGTGGAGGGAGTGTCCGAGACGGCATTGAAATATGCAGATGAACTCATTGTTATACCCATGGTGGGCTTTGTCCAGAGCTTCAACGTTTCGGTGGCAGCGGCCATAGTTCTCTACGAGGCCTTCAAACAGAGGGAAAATGCTGGCATGTACAAAGGAAACCGCCTATCCGAGGAGGAGCGAAAGAGGATCCTGAGCCGGTGGACCCGGCCATAGCCACAAATGCTATGCCTTAACTTTAAATTATGTGTGAAACGGAAAAAAGCCCTAAATGCTCAAAAGTAACTCTGTGGGTACCCAGGTCTCAGTTGGCCCTGTTGGTCGCCATGGTGGAGTCCTATGAGTGCCTGGGGGTGGTTAGAGTGGTGGATTCAAGAAAGGCCCTGGCAGAGATCTTTGCTTCTCCGTCTTTTCTGGAAGACCTGATGGGTCTGCTGTCGGACTTATCCAAAGAGGGACTGATGACCAACATACTGGAAATCAAAGAGTAACTTTTCTAATCCACAGTTCCCACCTGTATTCCACAAAACCTGTTGTCAAAGATTAAATTGGGGTTAACATTCTAAGGCTTTGAATTACAAGGTTTTTGGGCTCTTCCGTCCCCTCCCCATTTTGATTGATAATGTATATTATGTTAAATTGTTAAACAAGAGACTAGACTACGGCATTAAGGGGTGTTTTGTTGAAAGCACCGAACGGCCCCGCTCTTCTTTATCCCTGGACTTGGCTGGTATCCCCCTAAAATTCCCGGACAGCACTTGTTGATAGCCCTGGACAAGGGGAGAATCAGCCAACCGCAAAAAACCTTCCTAGGAGGAAGCTCTCTCCCCTGAAGTCCGTTCCTTTATCATGCCTCATCTCCTCATCAGGAGGATAATGAGGTATGGAAGCATAAAAGAGCTGTAGACGCCGTTGAGGGCCATGGCCAGTCCACTCACTGCTCCGCTCAGCTCATCATCCAGGATAATCCTGGCCGTTCCCAGCCCATGGGAAGTGACTCCCATACCCAGACCTCTAGCCACTCTGTCCTTCACCCTGGCAAGATTGAGCAGCTCCACTCCCACAGCGTTACCCATGATGCCCGTTAAAATCACCAGGACGGCTGTGAGAGCCGGGATACCCCCAATCTTACTACTCACCCCTATGGCAATGGCCGTCGTGATGCTTTTGGGGGCTATGCTCAGGAGAACGGATTTGTTGGCCCCCAGGAGCTTGGCGATGTAGAAAGCCGTGAGGGCTGCCACCAGTCCTCCCGAGAGGATGCCGATGGAGATTTCCTTGGCATAGGATACAATAGTCTTCCTCTCCCTATAGAGGGGAATGGCCAGAGATACAACGGCAGGGCCCAACAGGAAAAAGAGGATTCGGGCGCTCTTCATATAGAACTGATAGCTAATGCCGCTGGTCTTGAGTCCCACAGAGATGATGAGGATACTCAGAAGCACAGGGTTCAGATAGAACTTCCCTCCCCTCTTCTCATAGACCCTGGACAGGGCATAAAAGATGCCGAGAGTGACGAATAGGCCAAAACTGGCCATGGCTCTATCTCCTGATTAACTCCACCGTTTTAGCGGTGAAGATTATGGTGATGGCAAAACTGGCTATAAGCGCCACTGATATGGGTAGGAGTTGGGCCCTAACCATAGACCAGTAGAGAATGATCCCCACCCCCGGTGGAATGAACATGACACTCATGTTTCTGATGAGGAAAGTGGCCACTTCTTCCACGTCTCGGAGCTCCACTAAGCCAAACAACAGAGCCAGGGTGAGAAGGACCATGCCAACGACGTTTCCAGGCACAGGAATTTTCGTCAATTTGGTGATGGCCTCTCCTAAAAAGAGGAATCCCAGGATGATAGAGAGTCCCTTGTACATGCGCATGGGGCACCTCCATAACTAAGTTTTATGCTATGATATCAGCCATATTTGCCATCATCAACCCTAAATGGATCTACTTGTATGTGGTGTGTTAACTTATAGATCGCCCCTTATTTAGGAATTTTATAACTAGGTTATTAAAATTGACCGTGAACTCAAGTTTCTCATTTCGGCGAAACATTCCTCCCCTTGCCCCTGGTCCCTGATCCAGAATGGGTCCCTCCTGAATCGCCTTGACAAGGGAGATGGCCTGGTCTAAATTTCCCCTGCGTGCCGAAGTGGCGGAACTGGTAGACGCGCTATCTTGAGGGGGTAGTGGGCATTAGCCCGTGCGGGTTCGAGTCCCGCCTTCGGCACCAAGAAAGTCGGGGCGTGGCGCAGTCTGGTAGCGCACTGGCATGGGGGGTCAGTGGTCGGCCGTTCAAATCGGCTCGCCCCGACCATTTATGAGTTTCTCCCTTGAGTCTAAATCCTGCCGGGGGTCTTCAAATGGTCATTCTCCTTTCCAATGACGATGGTGTGTATGCCCAGGGGCTCACCACTCTAAGAGAGGTTCTGGAAGACGTAGCAGAAGTCTATGTGGTGGCACCCGATAGGGAAAAGAGCGCTGTGAGCCACGCTGTCACCCTTCACCGCCCTTTGAGGGTGGAGAAGATAAAGGATCGGGTTTACGCTGTGGACGGTACCCCTACCGACTGCGTCATACTGGCCGTGAACAGGCTTCTGGAAAAGAGGCCCCACCTACTGGTCTCAGGAATAAACCAGGGGGGAAACATGGGTGATGACGTCACCTACTCGGGCACCGTGTCCGCCGCTATGGAAGGTACCATACTGGGAATCCCCTCCATCGCCGTATCTCTGGTGGTGGGTGAATACAGGAACTACGAAAACGCCGCTCTCTTTGCCAAAAGGCTGGTGGAGTGGATGGAGAACTCTCCCCTGCCCCCGGAGACTTTTCTAAACGTAAACGTTCCCGACAAGGAGTCCTACCAGCACATAAAGGGCGTAATGTGGACCCGGCAGGGAAAGAGGGTGTACAGCGACTCCATATATGAACTGGTGGATCCCAGGGGTAAGAAGTATTACTGGATAGGAGGTGTTCCCCTGGAAGACGTGGATAACGGGGAGGACACTGACATAGCCGCCGTTGGCAAGGGATACATCTCCATCACCCCTATACACCTTGATCTCACAGATTATAGGGCCTTAGATAACTTAAGGAGAAAGGGAAACCTCTCTTTATAGGCAGGTATGGCGTCTGTGGGCCTCTGGAGAAAGGGCGAGAAGGAGTATGACAGAGCCCGGCAAAGGATGGTGGATCTCATCCGGAGCCGGGGGATAAAGGATTCTCTTGTTCTGGAAGCCATGGCCAAGGTCCCCCGCCACCTCTTTGTGCCCCCTTCCTTGAGAGATGAAGCCTATGCCGACTATCCCCTGGCTATTGGTGAGGGACAAACCATATCCCAACCCTATATCGTAGCCTTGATGACAGAGGCCCTGGAACTCACACCCGATTCGAAGGTGCTGGAGATTGGAACGGGTTCCGGGTACCAGGCGGCCATACTGGCTGAGATAGCCGGAGAAGTCTACTCCGTGGAGCGTTTGCCCTCCCTGGCTGCCAGGGCCGAGAGGCTTTTACGAGAACTGGGTTACCATAACGTCTATATCAGGGTGGGAGACGGAACTCTGGGCTGGCCTGAAGAGGGGCCCTACGACGGTATAGTGGTCACTGCCGCGGCACCTTCCATTCCCCCTCCCCTGTTAGAGCAGCTGAACGTTGGGGGCAGACTGGTGATTCCCGTGGGTGGGGCCTATTCCCAGGAGCTACTCAAGGTGGTCAAGAGAGACCCCGAAGGCAACTACACCACCCACTCCCTGGGTGGTTGTGTTTTTGTGAAGCTTTACGGTAAATACGGTTGGAAGAAGGAAGATTAGTCGGGGCGTAGCGCAGCCTGGTAGCGCACCAGCTTCGGGAGCTGGGTGTCGGCCGTTCGAATCGGCTCGCCCCGACCATTGTTTGAAAGGAAGGTGAATGACCAAGGCAGTTGTGGGTGTTATAGGCGCGTCCCAGTGTACCCCCCAGGAGTATGAGAAGGCCTATCAGATTGGCCGGGGCATCGCTCGCCTGGGAGCCATCGTGGTATGCGGAGGTCTGGGGGGTGTTATGGAGGCGGTATCCAAAGGTGCCCGGGAAGAGGGAGGAATGGTGGTGGGTATCATTCCCCAGTCCCACCCCGGTGAAGCCAATCCCTACGTGACTGTGGCCGTGGCCACGGGCATGGGCCACGCCAGGAACTCCATCATAGTGAACACGGCCCGGGTATTGGTGGCTGTGGGAGGAGAGTATGGAACCCTTTCGGAGATTGCCCTAGCCCTCAAGGGAGGTAAAGTGGTCCTGGGGCTGGACACCTGGGAAATACCCGGAGTGGTGAGGGTATCTTCTGTGGAGGAGGTCCTGGGGACTCTGGAGGATTTGTTGAGGTGAGAAAGGCTGGAAGAGTCCTGGCAGCGGTTTGCCTCATCATCATCCTCTCCCCTCCTTTTGCAGGTAGCGCGTCTATCCCCAAGTCTTCCAGAGGATACACCCTGTATGTGGTGAGGAGAGGCGATACCCTCTTCACCATAGCCAGGAAGTACCGCCTCTCCTGGAAGACCCTGGCAAGGGTGAACGCCATCCGTCCCCCGTACAAGATATACAGGGGACAGCGGCTCATGGTTCCCCTCCCAAAGGGGAGATACCGGGTTTACCGGGTGAGAAGGGGCGACTATCTCAAGAGGATAGCCGCTAGGTACGGTGTCCCCTGGAGGGTTCTGGCCCGGGTGAACGGCATTAGAAGCCCTTATAAAATCTACAGGGGCCAATATCTCAAGATTCCCAGGGCTGGCGCCAGAAGCAGAAGGCCCTCCCCATCTTCATATTCCCGGAAGGGAAGAGCCTTGAAAATAGGGTTTCTTTCTCCCGTTCCTGGCAGGGGTAAGGGGGGTATCAATATGGGGCTGGACTTCTCCCTATCCCAGGGGGAAGAGATCCTCTCATCTGCCCCTGGCAGGGTGGTTTATGCCTCCCTGGACATGAGGGGGCTGGGCTCTGTGCTCATTATTGAACACCCTGGGGGCTATGAAACGGTTTACACCGGCAAGGCCATATACTGGACAGTGGGAGAGGGAGAAGAGGTGGGAAAAAGCAAGGTGCTGGGAGAGGCGGTAGAAGACACAGTCCTCCACTTTGAGATAAGGAGGGCCGGCAGACCTCTCCCTGCCGGCAAACTTGTGGGCAGGATGAAAAAAAGGGGGAAGAGATGAGAGTAGCAGTGATAGGAGCGGGCTACGTGGGTGTAGTGACTGCGGCGGGGTTCGCTGAGTTTGGAAACGAAGTGGTCTGCGTAGACAAGGTCCCTGAGAAGGTGGAGATGCTAAGAAAGGGAGAGATCCCTTTCTACGAGCCAGGGCTCCAGGAGTTGGTGGGGAAAAACCTGAAAGAGGGGCGCCTGGTCTTCACCACAGATTCACCCCAGGCCATCAGAGACTCTCTGGTCATCTTCATCGCAGTGGGGACACCCCCCAGGGGTGACGGGTCTGCCGATCTCTCCTATGTGGAAGAGGTGGCCAGGGAGATCGCTGACAATCTGAATGAGTATAAGGTGGTGGTGACCAAGAGCACCGTGCCCGTGGGCACAAGCCTGAGAATAAAAGAGATTATTGAAACCTGCAAGAACAATAGCACCCAGTTCGACGTGGCCTCCAATCCAGAATTTCTACGGGAAGGTTCGGCCGTTTACGACTTCATGCACCCCGACAGGGTGGTGATCGGCACCGACAGCGATGCCGCCAAAGCCATCCTGAGGGATCTCTACAGGCCTCTCTACCTGAGGGAAACCCCCTTCGTCTTCACCGACCTGAAGACATCGGAACTCATCAAGTACGCCTCCAACTCCTTCCTGGCCATGAAGATCTCCTTCATCAACGAGATAGCCAACTTGTGCGACACTCTGGGGGCGGATGTGCATGTGGTGGCCAGGGGCATGGGACTGGACGGCCGCATAGGGCCCAAGTTCCTTCACCCCGGACCGGGCTATGGAGGTTCCTGCTTTCCCAAAGATACCATGGCCCTTTTGAGAATGGCCCAGGAGGCGGGGTACCATTTCCGTCTGGTAGAGGCCACGGTGCAGGTGAACCTCTCCCAGCAGGAGAGGGCCGTGGAAAAGATTCGCCAGGCCCTGGGAGGGAAATTGGAGGGCACTGTGATAGGCTTCCTGGGTCTCTCCTTCAAGCCCAACACCGACGATATCCGGGAGTCCCCTGCCCTTAGGGTGGCCAAAATGCTCCTGGAAGAGGGAGCCGCCCTGAGGGTGTTCGATCCCGCCGCCATGAAAAACGCGGCCCAGGTGCTGGGAAACGGGTGCGTTTACTGCAAGGACTCATACCATGCCGTTCAAGGAGCCCAGGCCATGGTGGTAGCCACCGAGTGGAATCAGTTCAGAAACCTGGATCTGGCCAAGGCCCGAGAGGCCATGAAAGGCGATGTGCTGGTGGATCTGCGCAACGTTTACGAGCCTGAGAAAGCCAAGGCCCTGGGATTCAAATACATAGGTATGGGGAGGAGATAAGATGCCCCTTCTGCCTAAAATGATCATCGCCTTTGCCAAGACCCTGGATCTGACCCTGAGGATCTATATCTGGGTCATCATTATCGGGGCCATCCTTTCCTGGGTGAATCCCAGCCCCTACCATCCCGTGGTCAGAACCATAAACCGCCTTACAGAGCCTGTCCTGAAACCCATAAGGCGTATGATCCCCCCCATAGGGGGTCTGGATTTCAGCCCAGTGGTGGCCATATTCATCGTCTACCTCATTCAGAGCCTCCTCATTCCCCTCCTCTACCGCCTGGCTTTCACCCTGGCCTGAGAAGGACTTCCCCGTGGCGTGGTACCGGGTGACAGAAGGAGGGGTCCTGGTGAAGGTGAAGGTGGTACCCAGGTCATCCAAGCCCGGAATCCAGGGAGTGGAGGGAGACCACCTCAGGGTGAGGCTGAAAGCCCCTCCCGTGGAGGGCAAGGCCAATAGAGAACTGGTAGAAGTGCTGGCCAAGGCCCTTGGTGTCTCCAAGGGCCTTGTAGAGATCGCGAAAGGGCACAAATCCCGTATCAAAGAGGTCCTAATTTCAAACCTGAGGCCTGAGAAACTGGAGGGTCTGCTATGACGGTGCCCTTCAAGTTCACCGAAGATGATACGTTGATCTTTCTTGACCAGAGGAGACTACCCTGGGAGGAGAGCCACCTTCCCTGCACCACGGCGGAGGATGTGGCCCGGGCCATAAAGGAGATGGTGGTCCGGGGAGCTCCAGCCATAGGCATAGCGGCTGCCCTGGGACTCTACCTGGGCATCAGGGACTATGAAGGAGACAAAGAAGGCTTTCTTAACCTTTTAGAAGAGAAGAAGGCCCTTTTGGCTTCTACCAGACCCACAGCGGTGAATCTCTTCTGGGCCCTCGATCGCATGGAGGAAGTGGCAAAGGCCTCGGTCTTACCCGTGGAAAAGCTGAAGAAACGGCTCAGGGCCGAAGCCTTGAGGATTTGGGAGGAGGACCTGGAGGCCAACAGAGCCATGGGGAAGCTAGGTGCCTCCCTGTTCTCCCGAACCTCCCGGATTCTCACCCACTGCAATGCGGGAGCACTGGCTACGGGAGGCTACGGCACGGCTCTGGGAGTGATTCGGGCCCTGCATGAGAAAGGCCTGTTGGAACTGGTCCTGGTGGATGAGACCCGCCCCCTCCTCCAGGGGGCCAGGCTAACGGCCTGGGAGCTTGAAAGGGAAGGCATTCCCCACAGGCTCATCACCGACAACATGGCCGGCCATTTTATGGCCAAAGGAATGGTGGATGGTGTGGTGGTTGGAGCCGACAGGGTAGCAGCCAACGGGGATGTGGCCAACAAGATCGGCACCTATGCCCTGGCCCTCTTGGCCCGGCACCACGGTATTCCCTTCTATGTGGCGGCCCCCACCTCCACCCTGGATCTCTCCCTCTCCTCGGGAGAGGAGATTCCTATAGAAGAGAGGAACCAGGAGGAGGTGACCACCATAGCCGGGAGGAGGATCTGTCCCCGGGGTACTCAGGCCTTTAACCCCGCCTTTGATGTGACACCCAAGGAGTTGGTGACGGCCATCATCACCGAAAAGGGCATCGTCCGCCCCCCCTACTCCGCCTCTTTAAAGAATCTGTTGGAGAAACAGGAATGAGATGGGCCTTGGGCGTTGACCTGGGAGGCACAGCCATCAAGGCCGCCCTGGTAAGCCAGGAGGGCGACAGGGAAGAGGTGATGGAGGTCCCCACCCAGGCCTGGATGGGGCGGGATCATGTCCTGGAAAAGAGGCTCCTGCCCCTCATAGAAAGGGCGCTGCAGCGGGCCCGGAGTCGGGGGATGAAGGTGGAGGCCGTGGGAGTAGCGGTGGCCAGCCCTCTGGATCCCTGGAAAGGGGTGGTCTATCATCCCCCCAACCTCCCGGGATGGGGTGTTTTCCCCCTTTTGCCCTACCTTGAAGAGAGGCTCTACCTCCCGGTGAAGATAGACAACGATGCCAATCTCTTCGCCCTGGGAGAGTGGAAGTGGGGAGCGGGACAGGGTCATGCACCCCTTCTATGCCTCACCCTGGGCACGGGGATTGGAGGAGGCATCGTCTATCACCGTGGCATCATCTGGCACGGTGCCCATGGTGCCGGAGGTGAATTTGGTCATGTCACCATCGATATGGAAGGCCCTCCGTGCAACTGCGGCAACAGAGGGTGCCTGGAGGCCATGGCTTCGGCAACGGCTCTGGAAAGATGGGTGAAGGAGTCCCAGGAGAGGGGGAGGACCACCAAAATCCCGCCAGGGGCCAAAGCCATAGACATTGCCCGGGCTGCCCGAGAAGGAGACGAAGTGGCTCTGGAGGCTTTCCAGTGGGTGGGTAAAAACCTAGGTGTTGGCATAGCAGCCTTGGCCAACGCCTTTGACCCTCGGGTGATTGTATTAGGTGGTGGACTATCAAAAGCCGGTATGCTATTACTAGAACCGGCTGTTTCAGAGTTTGAGCGCAGGGCTCTTTCCCTGCAGCGAGAGAGGGTGAAGGTTCGCTTGGCCCATCTTGGACACCTGGGAGGTGTAATAGGAGCAGCTCTGCTGGCCCTGGGCGAAGGACTGGAAAACCATGACAAGGTGAGGGAGGAAGAAGGATGAAGGTGACCTTGAGCGTTATCAAGGCGGATATTGGTGGCTACGTTGGTCACAGCCATATGCACCCCAAGGTGATGGACGTCGCCCATGAAAGTCTGGACGGGGCCAAGGCCGACGGCCTCATCTTGGATTTCAGGGTTCTCTACTGTGGGGACGACCTCGAACTCATCATGACCCACACTCGGGGGGAGGAAGACCCCGACATCCACAAGCTGGCCTGGGATACCTTCATCAGGTGTACTGAAGTGGCCAAGACCCTGAAGCTCTATGGAGCTGGCCAGGATCTCTTGGCTGACGCCTTCAGTGGTAACGTGAAGGGCATGGGTCCCGGGGTGGCCGAGATGGAGATCGAGGAGAGGAAGAGTGAACCCGTCATAGTATTCATGGCCGACAAGACCTCTCCCGGCGCATGGAACCTTCCCCTCTTCCGCATATTCGCCGACCCCTTCTGCACGGCGGGTCTGGTGATAGATCCCAGCATGCACGACGGTTTCGTTTTCGACGTGCTGGACGTCATCGAGAATGTGAAAATCGAGATGAGCTGTCCCGAGGAGATGTACGACCTGTTGGTCTTTCTTGGAGCCTCTGCTCGCTATATGATCCGCGGGGTGAGAAGGAAGACGGACGGTGAAATCGCCGCCAAAGCCTCGGTCCAGAGGCTCAACATCATGGCTGGCCGATACGTGGGCAAGGACGATCCTGTGCTCATCGTGAGGGCCCAGAGCGGCTTTCCCGCCGTGGGAGAAGTCCTGGAGCCTTTCTCCTTCCCCCACCTGGTGGAGGGCTGGATGAGGGGCTCCCATCACGGGCCTTTCATGCCTGTCTCCTTCAGGAACGCGACACCCAGCCGTTTCGACGGTCCCCCCAGGGTCATCGCTGCAGGATTCCAGCTCAACAACGGTGCTTTGGTGGGTCCCGTGGACATGTTCGACGATCCCAGCTTTGATTACGCCCGCCAAAAGGCCCTGGAGATCACTGAGTATATGAGGAGGCATGGACCCTTCGAACCCCATAGACTCAGCCTGGAGGAGATGGAGTACACCACCATGCCTCAGGTGATGAAGAAGCTCCAGGATCGCTTTAAGAAACTATAGATATGCCGGGAATTCTGAAAAAGGAGTGGTCCTGTTTTAAGGGCCACTCCTCTCCCTCCTTTCGCCCATGAAGAAGAGAGTTCTCCTTAAGGCCCTCCAGATACTGGTTCTCCTCACGGGGGGGCTGGCTTTGATCTGTCTCCTGGTGGCCCCCTGGTTGAAGGCCACCACTCCCCTGGGCCAGCTGGCCATTCGGGGGGCCTCCCTGCTCCTCCACTGGGGAGGCTGGGGAGTCTACACTTTCTCTGCCTTCCTCTTGGTCCTGGGGCTAGCCCTCCTTTTGAGGTTGGGCCCGTGGATCATACCCTTCTGGGCTTCTCTGGCCCTCTCCACCCTGGTGGTGGACCTGGCTGGCCATCTCTTCCACTACCCCCAGGTCTCGGGGAGACTGGGGAGCTGGTTGGGGACGGAAATGGAGGACTACCTGGGCTCCTATGGACTCGGAGGCCTGTTGATACTCTTCTCTCTGGGTATAGGATTCGTTCTCAGAGGCGACAGGGTGGTGGTCAAGGTCTTCAAAGGGTTCATGGGAGTGTGGAGACTGCTGTGGGGAAGGACCGAAGAGGCCCAAATCCAGGATGAGGAGATTCCACCCCAGGAGGTCCCCATCCCCCAGGCCCACCCTCGAGGAGACGAAGACATCTCTACCTCTACCCCTCCCCACTCCACATCCAAAAAGAGGAAGATCCCCACTCTGGAGGAGGTCCTCTCCAGAAGGGGAGGCAATGGTCTTCCTCCCATCCGGGAGTATGAGTCGGAAGGGGAACCCCCGGGAAGAAAACCCCCTGCCCACCCTACAGACAGGAAGATAAGGATCAGGGAGGCTCCTGCCGTAAAGCAGGCCCCCAAGAGGGGCGGTCGGCTGGGCAGGTACCGGTTGCCCCCTTTGGACCTCCTGGACCCTCCTCCCCCCGCCAAGGACAAGGCCGACAGGGCCCTCCTGGAAGAGAAGGCCGCCCTTCTGGAAGAGAAGCTGTCCAATTACGGGGTGACGGGCAAAGTGGTGAGCATTCACTATGGACCGGTGGTGACCATGTTCGAGTTTCAACCCTCCCCCGGAGTGAAGGTGAGCAGGATTGCCAATCTCTCCGACGACATAGCCATGGCCATGAAGGCCCTGGGGGTGAGAATCGTGGCTCCCATCCCCGGCAGGGATGTGGTGGGCATAGAGATACCCAACGAGCACAGGGAAGAGGTATGCTTCAGGGAGATTGTGGGTTCAAGCAGATTCAGAAATTCTCCTTCACCCCTCACCATGGCCCTGGGGAAAGACATCTTCGGCAGACCTTTTGTGGCGGATCTCAAAAAGATGCCCCACCTCCTGGTGGCTGGAGCCACAGGCTCGGGCAAGAGTGTGGGACTCAACACTATAATCTGCTCCATCCTTTACAGAGCCACTCCCCAAGAGGTGAAGTTCATCATGGTAGACCCCAAGATGCTGGAGTTCTCTGTATACAACGGCATACCCCACCTCATCACGCCCGTCATCACCGATCCCCGGAAGGCGGCTTCGGCTTTGAACTGGGCCGTTGCGGAAATGGAGCGACGGTATACCCTCCTCACCGAGAAGGGGGTCAGGAACATCCAGGGCTACAACCGGGAGGCTGAAGAGCCCCTTCCCTACATCGTGGTGGTCATTGATGAGCTGGCGGATCTCATGATGATAGCGGCCAAAGACGTGGAAACCCTCATTGCCCGTCTGGCCCAGAAGGCCAGGGCAGCCGGCATCCACCTGGTAGTGGCCACCCAGAGACCTTCGGTAGACGTCATTACGGGACTCATCAAGGCCAATTTCCCCAGCCGCATCTCCTTCAAGGTCACCTCAAAAGTGGACTCCCGAACCATCCTGGATACCATGGGGGCCGAGAAGCTCCTGGGCGCTGGAGACATGCTCTTCCTGCCTCCTGGAACGTCGGATCTGGTGAGACTCCATGGGGCCTATATCTCTGACGACGAGATTCTCCGGGTAGCCACCTTCTGGCAGGAGCAAGAGGAACCCCAGTTCAACGAGGAGATTGTGTCTCGCCCTCTGGTTGAAGGAGGCGTGGACGGGCTGGTGGGAGACGCCGACGACGAGCTTTACCCCCAGGCCGTGGATCTGGTGGTGAGAACGGGTCATGCTTCGGCCTCCATGATCCAACGCTATCTTAAGATAGGCTACAACAGGGCCGCCAGGCTCATCGAGCGTATGGAGAAGGAGGGCGTGGTAGGCCCGGCCCAGGGGAGCAAACCCCGGGAGGTCCTCCTCGCCCCCCGGGACCTTGAAGAGGGGGATTGACCTCCCTATCCCAGGGGGGTGAAGTCCATGTCGGGGGTGAGTCCTGCCACTGTTTCGGTGATAATCCCCACGGCTCCTTCCACGTCTTTCAGGGAAACAACTTCAACAGGGGTGTGCATGTACCTGTTGGGAATGGATACCAAGGCTGTAGCCACTCCCCCCCTGGTGATCTGTATGGCGTTGGCATCTGTCCCTGTGGCCCGGGGCTCCCCTGTGAGCTGATACTCTATGCCCTTCTCCCTGGCCATCTCCTCCATGAATCTGGAGAGCACGGGGTTGATATTGGCGCCCCTGTGGAGGATAGGCCCTTTACCCAGCTTCACGTCTCCCACCACCTTTTTCTCCACCTCGGGGTAGTCCGTGGCAAAGCCCACATCCACGGCGATGCCCACCTGGGGATCTATGGAAAAAGCACTGGTCCGGGCACCCCTGAGACCCAGCTCCTCCTGAACGGTGGCCACGGCATAGAAAGAGACCTGGAGCCTCCTCTGGGCAAGCCTCTTCAAGGCTTCCACCACAACAAAGACACCGATCCTGTCGTCGAATCCTCGGGCCACGACCAGGTTGTTGAGAAGGGACGTAAGGCGGCCCTCCACCACCACGGGATCTCCAGGGGATACCAGATCCCTGGCCTCCTCGCCACCGGATGCACCTATGTCTATCCAGAGTTGATGAATCTTCAAAGGCTTTCCCCTGTCCTTCTCCTCCATGAGGTGTATGGGTTTTTTCCCTATGACCCCCTCTATCTCCCCTCTTCGGGAGAGAATCCTCACCCGCTGCCCATCCAGGACGCCGGGATCTATCCCTCCTATGGCAGAAAAGTAGATGTATCCCTGATCGTCTATGTACTTAACCATGAGGCCGATCTCATCGCAGTGGCCCGCTGCCATGACCCTCATGGGGGCCTGGGGGTTGAGCACCCCCATGACATTGCCATGAAGGTCCACTCTCACCTCGTGAGCCACCTTCTCCATTTCCCCTTTGATGATCTCTCTGATCCTCCCCTCAAACCCCGACGGGGATGGTGTCTCCACCAGTCTCTTTAGAAGGTCCAAATCAAGCCCCATGGTGCTCCTCCTTTAAAAAATGGGATGGGTGAAGTAGAAGGTGGCTCCCTTACCCGGTGCACCTTCCGCCCAGATCGTTCCCCCCAGTTTCTCCACGGCCTTTTTGGCAATGGTGAGCCCCAAACCCGTCCCCTTCTTGCTGGCGTGAAGCCTGACAAAGGGTTTAAAGATCTCCTGGGCCTTGTCCGGTGGGAAACCCTCTCCGTAGTCCTTCACGTGAAAGAGAAGCTCTCCCCTCTTTCTGGCATAGCCAACCTCCACCAGGGGCGGACTGCCCTTGATACCGTACTTGAAGGCGTTCCTTAGAAGGTTTTTGAAGATGAGCTCCAGCAGGAAAGGATCCGTCCTGATTACGGGGGGGAGGTTTATGGCAATGTCCATGGTGATACCCACCTCCCGGGCAAGATCCTTCCAGATGCTCTCCACCAGCAGGTAAGGAGATATCCTCTCCAGTTCCACCTCCTTGTTGTCCATGAGGGAGTAGGCCGTGAGGTGTTTCAAGGTGGATTCCAGGCGATTTACGGCCCATTTGAGTTCTTCCATGGGGAAGTCTTCTAGAGAAGGCTGGGCCACCACCCTCTTCAGATAGACAATGGGGCCCCTGAGTTCATGGGCTGCTGAGTAGGCAAAGCTCTCCAGTTCCTTGTTGCGCTGAGACAGATCTTCTAAAAGGCGCTCCTTCTCTGTGATATCTATAGCCACCCCCAGAATGCCCCTCCCTTTCCCTGGAAGGGTGATAGGCACGGTACTCACCATCATGGGCACGGGGCTTCCCTCTTTGTCAGCCAGGGTGATCTGGTGGATCCTGGGCCTCTCTTCCCCTTTCAGCTGGGCCTGGAGCCTCTCTACCACCAGGGGGCGCGATGAAGGATGGACCAGTTGGTGGAAGGGCCTGCCCACCAGGTCCCTGGCCTCCTTCATGGGATAGCCCAGAGTGAGGGCCAGGGTGGTGTTCACAAAGGAAATGTGGCCCTCCTCGTCCAGCTGAAAGAGGCCCAAAAGGGGACTGACAACCATACCCCGGTACCTTTCCTTGAGGATAGCCCCATCCAACACTTTTTGCAGGGCTTGAGTCAGGGAAGAGACGTATATCTCCAACCCTCCCCTCTTCCCCTCCAGCTTCTCTTCCCCTTCCACCACCAGGAAGCCCAGGGGGTTCCCTTTGGACACCAGGGGGAATAGCACCCTGCCCTGGCAGTGGACCGGGCACCGGGTTTCTATGGCCTTCTGAGCCAGGGCCCTCATCTCTTCCCCCTTGAAACCCAAGAGGGCCCAGCGGTTATAGGATACAGGGGCCAGGAGGGTGCCCTGGCACCCCACCAGCTCTCTCATATCTCTCTGTACTTGGCTCTTTATCTCTTCCAGGCTCTCCAGGAGGAGGAGACCCTTGCCCTTCCTCTCAGACTTCACCAGGAATCCCAGGCTCTTGATACGCTGGATATCCCTCCTGCCCTTCACTATGCATCCCCCCGCCACCACTCCCAGGGCACTTAAGTCCCGGAGGATCTGGGGGGCAGGCGGCACATCGCCTTTCAGGACAAGGACTCCTAGGCACTCCTTCCTGGATCTTAACGGCACCACCACAAAGAGGTGGTCCTTGTGCCTCAGGGTCTCCACTCCCATGAGACTCTCCATAGGAGGGAGAATATGGGTGAGGCTCTCCTCCTTTTGGGCTTCCAGAGGAGGGTATTCATCTATTGGCTTCAGCTCTCCCCCATCCAGGCTCAGGATCCATCCAGAGAAAAACCCGTAATTTTCAACTGTCCTCCTTAGAAGAACGGAGAAGATCTCTCCAGGAGAGGACAGTTCCTGTAGATGGGACAGAATGGAGAGGAATTCCTCTTCCTTCTTCACCCTGGCACTATGGTGGCTCTCCTCCATATTCAGACTTTATACTTACCAAAGTCCTCCGGGTCTAGACTCTCCAGCCACTCCCTCAACAGATCACTCTCCTGGGTGAGATCGAAGCTCTTGGCCCTGGTAATCACCTCTTGCTTCACATAGATGGGGGCATTGGTTCTCAGGGCCAGGGCTATGGCGTCGCTGGGCCTGGAGTCTATCTGCACCTCCTGGCCCTCGGGGGTGGAGAGATATATAGTAGCATAGAAGGTGTTGTCCACCAGGTTATCCACTACAATCTTCTTCACCTCTGTAGATAGAGACTCCAGGATGCCCTTGATGAGATCGTGGGTCATGGGCCTGGGAGTAGACACCTTTTCCAGTTCCATGGCGATGGCGTTGGCCTCGAAGAGGCCAATCCAGATGGGGAGAGCCTTTCTCTCCTCAAGATCCTTCAGGATTACAATGGGTGAGTTGGTGACGGGGTCAAGGATGATTTTGGCCACCTTCATCCGGATCATATAGTATCACCTCCTTCTGCCAGGGTGCCCAAGAGCTGATACATTCTGGTCTCCCCTATTCTCACTCTCTTTATGGTCCCCAGATGCTCTCTGTTCCCGGGTACCGTCACAATCTTATTGGTTCGGGTCCTGCCCTCCAGGACGCCCTCCCTCCAGTCATGGAAGAGCACATCCATCACCTTCCCTTGGTAAGAGCGGCTCAACTCTTCGGTGATACCATCCTGGAGCTGGAGGAGCTGGCTCAAGCGCCTCCCCTTCACCGCCAGGGGCACGTCGTCCTCCCACCGGGCAGCCCGGGTTCCCTCCCGCACCGAGTAGCGAAAGGCGAAGATACCTTCGTAACGGGCCGCCTTCACCAGGTCCAGGGTGAGTTCAAAGTCTTCCTCTGTCTCCCCGGGGAAGCCCACAATAAAGTCGGAAGTGAGGGCCACATCTGGGAGGTATTCCCTGATCAAGGCCACTTTCTCCAGGTATTCCTCCCGGGTGTAACCCCTGCCCATGCGCTCCAGCACTCTGTTGGAACCCGCCTGGGCAGGGAGATGGATGTATTCGCACACCTTTGGAAGCTGGGCTATGGTCTTCACCAGTCTCTCGGAGAAGTCCCTTGGGTGGGAGGTGATGAATCTGATCCAACGAATGCCTTCCACCTGGTGAACCTTCTCCAGGAGGCCAGGAAAGTCTATTTTTTCATCCAAACCCCTGCCGTAGGAGTTGACGTTTTGCCCCAGAAGGGTCACCTCGAGATACCCCTCATCTGCCAGCCTCTTCACCTCGTCCACAATCTCGGCACTGGGTCTGCTCACCTCCCGTCCCCGGGTATAGGGCACCACACAATAAGCGCAGAAGTTGTTGCACCCCTCCATGACTGTAACGTAGGCCCGGTAGGGATCCTGCCTGAAGACAGGTAGCTCCAAAGAGGTGATGCAGGAACCGTTGAGCTGGGTATTCACCACCCTGTGTCCCCGTTTCACCTCCTCCAGAACCTGGGGCAGGGAGTAGATACTCCTGGGGCCCATGACGAAGTCTACAAAGGGCACCCTCTCCAGCAGGGCCTTGCCCTCCTTCTGGGCCACGCATCCGCAGACCCCTATGAGCACGCCGTTCCTCTTCAGCCTTTTCAATCTGCCCAGCTCGCTGTAGACTTTATGCTCCGCCTTCTCCCTTACAGCGCAGGTGTTAAGGATCACCAGGTGGGCCTCTTCCTCCGAGGCAACGGGGCTGTAGCCCATGGTAGCAAGGACCCCCAAGAGCTTCTCCGAATCGTGGACGTTCATCTGGCAACCGTATGTCCTGATGAAGACCTTCATGCCGTGGTTAAAGATAGGTTTGGCCGGGGAGTAAGTCAAGAAAGGGGGGGCTGCCCCATTCCCGGCATCCCCCCTCACCAGACTCCAGGCTTCATCCCACAGGGCATGATCCTGGTAAAACCCTCTCCAGTCATTGAAACACTGGACGTACCTCAACTCCCTTGGCCGCTGGCACAGGATCTCGCCCTCCATAAGGGTCTCCTCCCTGGGAACGAGGATCAGGCATTCCAGAGGCCTCTTCTCCCTGGGCAGCAGGCATCCATGGAAGCCGAGAAAGACACACCCTTTTCCTGTGGACCGGGGTCTGGGAATGGGTACTCCCATACAAACCTTCATCTCCAGGGGAACCCGTCTAAATAGTGCCCCCAGACGTCTTCTCCCAGGCCTAAATCTCCAGGCCTCAACAAATTGGGATGGATGCAGGTATAGCCCGGGATAGGATTGACAGCACATACCCCCGCACTGAGAGCACAAGACGGGGTCTTCAACGACCAATTCTTCCCAGGGCCGGGCCTTCTTCATCCGGGAACTCTCCAGAAAGTTGATCCTTGCTCTCTATAATTTCATGGCTGGCAGCCCATCTTTCAAGTTTGAAAGGACCAATGGCCCCAGGGAGTGCTTGCAGTAGAATACGGGAGGTCCCATGACAGGTATTCCTTCCAAGTCCCCCTAAAGGACCACGGCCACAGTACCCAGTAACGGGAGGCGTGGTCAAAGCGCAGTCTCATTTAAGGAGTCTCTTCTTAAACCCATGTCTCTTCTGGCGGTTTACAAATTGATAGGGGTTATTATAATGGATCAAAAGACTCAGGAGGGTAGGAAATGAACACGAAAATTGCGTTTTTCGCCTTTAACGGAACGACAATGACTTTCGTGCACGCTTTGCTCAATGTCATTGACATGAAAGAGAAGGGATACGACGTGAAACTCATAATAGAAGGTGATGCCACGGAACTGGTAGCAAAGTTCTCGGACACCGAAAGCCCATTTTACAACTTATACGCTAAAACTAAAGACCTTGGCATAATCGATTGTGTGTGCGAAGCATGTGCAATTAAATCCGGGGCCTACGAGAGACTGGAGGCTCAAGAGTTGCCTTTTTGCAGAGAGATGACGGGCCATCCCAGTATGCTCAGGTATATAGAAGAAGGGTACAGCATCATAGTACTCTAGCCTAGAGGCCGTTGCTTTGCCCCCTGTCAGAGACTAAAAAAGGCCCATGGTGGACGAAGAGACCCTTCTGGCCAAGGCCCGGGAGCTGGGTGCCCTGGACGCCATCGTTGTTCCCGCATCGGCGGTGGTGGTGGCCCACTGGGTGAGACTCAAGTGCATGTATGGCTGTCCCGACTACGGAAAATGGAAAACGTGCCCACCCTATTCTCCAGACCCCGAGACCACCAAGAAGGTCCTGGCCGAGTACGAGGAGGTCCTCCTCATGAAGGCCCCTTCCCACACGGACGCCACCAAACTGGCGGTGGATGTCATGCTCTGGCTATACTCCCAGCACCTTTTCAAGGCCTTTCCCATGGGTTCGGGGAGATGCTACCTGTGCAAGGAGTGTGATCCCCTGAACTGTAAGTATCCCGACCGGGCCTATCCCTCCATGGAGGCCTGCGGCATCGATGTATCCAGCACGGTGAAGAAGGCGGGATGGGAGAACGGCCCCCTGGATGACGGCTCCTGGCCCCACTTCTGCATGGTTCTGTTATGGTAGCTAAATCTCCCGCTCGTCCACCACCACCTGCTGCTTGTCCCTGGAAGCTTCTATACTGCCGGGAGCCACCAAGGTAACCACCATCTCCAACCCCAGCTTTTCTGCCAAGTCCCTTTCAATCCTCCTGGCCAGGGCCTCTCTTTCCCTATCATCTGTGAGGATACTCTCTACCTGGATCTCTACCTGATCCAGTCCTTCTTCCCTGTAAAGCCTGATGAGGTAACTGGGACCCACATCGAAAGAGAGGAGAACGTCTTCTATCTGGCTGGGAAAGAAGTTGATTCCCCTGATGATGATCATGTCATCCACCCTGCCCTTCACCCGGTTCATGCGCACCAAGGTACGGCCGCATTCACAGGGTTTGTAGTTGAGGGAGGTGAGGTCTCCCGTGCGGAAGCGCAACACAGGGAAAGCCTCCTTGGTGAGGGTGGTGAGGACCAGCTCTCCCTCCTGGCCGGGCTCCAGGACTTCCCCCGTCCCAGGGTCTATGATCTCGGGATAGAAATGGTCCTCGCTGATGTGGAGCCCATTGCGATATTCGCACTCATAAGAGACCCCCGGTCCCCCCACCTCCGCCAGGCCGTAGTTGTCCAGGGCCTTGATCATGAGGTGTTCCTCTATCTGTTTCCGGGTGGCCTCGGACCAGGGCTCGGCCCCGAAGAAGCCCACTTTCAAGGAGAGCCCCCGGGGATCTACTCCCATCTCCTGGAGACGATGGCCTATACGCAGGGCGTGGGAGGGAAGGCTCACCAGGGCCGTGGCCTTGAAGTTGGTCATGATGTTGATCTGCCGGGTAATGCTCATGGCCGATGCGGGAATGACCGTGGCTCCCAGGAGTTCCGCCCCGGCGTGAAAACCGAATCCCCCCGTGAAGAGACCGTAGTTGAAGGAGATCTGGAGGACGTCTCTCTCTCCCAGCCCCCCGGCCATAAGGGTCCGGGCATTGAGGTGGGCCCAGTACTGAAGGTCCCTCTTGGTGTAGCCCACCACTATGGGTTTCCCTGTGGTGCCGCTGCTGGTGTGGATTCTGGCCACCTTGCTCATAGGCACAGCAAAGAAAGAATAGGGAAATCCCTGGAGGAGATCCTCTTTGGTGGTGAAAGGCACCTCCCTGAGATCCTCAACCCTCATGATATCCCCAGGTCCCAGCCCCACTCCGTCGAAGAGTTCTCTATAGAAAGGTACGTGCCTATAGGCATGATGGAGGGTGGCCTGGAGGCGTTCCAGTTGAATCTGTTCCAACTCCTCCCTATCCATGGCCTCAAACTTGGGATTCCACATCCACTTCATACTCTCCCCCTAGTCGAAGAAGTCCTCCCGGGCCCGGCCCAGATAGACGTCCAGGACCGTGTCGTCAGACATGAGCATCTCCGTCTCCCCCGAGAGAACCACGGTACCCGACTCCATGACATAGGCCCTGTGGGCGAACTCCAGGGCCAGGGGAGCATTCTGCTCTACCAACACTATAGACATAGAACGCTCTCCCCTTAGCTCCCTCAAGGTATTGTATATCTCTTCCACTATCACCGGGGCCAGCCCTAAACTGGGCTCGTCCAGGAGGAGAATCCTGGGATCACCCATGAGGGCCCTGCCCAGAGCGAGCATTTGCTGTTCTCCCCCGGACAGGGACCCTGCCAGCTGCCTCCGCCTTTCCGCCAGAAGGGGAAAGAGGTGGTAGACCCATTCCATGGTCTCCTTCATCCAAATCCTGTCGCCCTTCTTGGGGAAACCACCCAGAAGGAGATTCTCCTCCACGGTGAGACTGGAGAAGACCTGGCGCCCCTCGGGGACTTGGATAATGCCCTTCTTCACCAGGGCATAAGGGGAGAGGCGGGAGATGTCCCTATCCTCCAGAAAGATCTCCCCCTCCTTTTTGGCCACTCCCGAAAGGGCCATGAGTACGGAGCTCTTTCCCGCACCGTTGGGCCCTATAAAGGCCACAGTCTCCCCCCTGTGGACGTGAAAGCTCACCCCCTTGACCGCCTGGATACGACCGTAGAAGACCTTGAGCCCCCTAACCCTTAGCACGCCTCTCCCCCAGGTATGCCTTGATGACGGCCCTCTCCCTCTTTACGGCCAGGGGTGTGCCTTCGTAGATCTTCTGGCCGAAATTGAGGACAATGACCCAATCGGATATGCCCATGACCAGATCCATGTCGTGCTCCACCAAAAAGACGGTGATGCCCTTCTCTTTCAGCCCATGGATGAAACGGCCCAGGGCCAGGGTCTCTTTGGTAGTGAGCCCCGCCGCCGGTTCGTCCAGAAGGAGAAGCCTGGGCTCCAGGGCCAGGGCCCGGGCAATCTCCACCTTCCTCTGGATGCCGAAGGGCAGCTCACCCGCATGTTTATGGAGGTAGGGGGTGAGATCCAGATCACTGGCCAGAACCATGGCCTTTTCCCGCAACGACTTCATCTCTCCTCTGACTCTGGGCAGGGAAAACCCTCCTGCCAGAAAACCCGAGGTGGTATGGCGGAATCCCCCCGCCATGATGTTCTCCAGGACCGTCATCTCCTGGAAGATCTGGAGGTTCTGAAAGGTCCTGGCCATGCCCAGAGCGGCCCTTTTATGGGCAGGCCAATGACCTATCTCATGTCCCAGAAAGGTGATCTGGCCCCGGTCCATGGGCAATACCCCGGAAAGGAGATTGAAAAGGGTGGTCTTGCCTGACCCGTTGGGTCCAATGAGGGCCGTGATGGTGCCCTCCTGAACGGTGACGTCCACCCCTTTCAGGGCTTTTACACCGCCGAAAGACTTTCTCACATCACTGGCCTCAAGAACTACCACGGATCCTCTCCCCTATCTTCTGGATGAGGCCCACCAATCCTCCGGGAAGGAATATGAGAACCAGAAGGAGAATAAGGCCGTGGACCACCACCTCCATATCTTCCAGGCGATGGAGAACCTCGGGCAGCAGGGAGAGAAAGGCCCCTCCCAGAAGGGCCCCCCACAGGGAATACATGCCTCCCAGGACGATCATGACCACCAGTTTAATGGAGTACATGAATCCAAAGGTCTCGGGGCTGATGAAGGTGATGTAGTGGGCGTAGAGAACGCCACCCAGAGCGGCCAGGACACAGGAAAAGACGAAAACCTGGAGTTTGTACCGGGCTACGTCTATACCGAGAGTGGCTGCCGCCACCTCGCTGTAATGAAGGGCCTTCAAGGCCAGGCCCGTCCTGGACCTCACCAGGTTGATGGAGAAAAAGAAGGCCAGAACCACCAGGGACCAGACCAGGTAGCAATAACGACGGGGGGTGTCCAGATAGTAGTGACCCACATGGACGGGCTGGATACCCGACAGGCCCGAGGCCCCCCCGGTTACGCCCCTGAGCTGTACAAAGAGGATGTAAAGGATGATACCCAGGCCCAGGGTAGCCATGGCCAGGTAGTGCCCCTTGAGACGCAGGGTGGGCCAGCCCACTGCAGCAGCCACCAGGGCCGTGGCCAGAATGGCCACAGTGGCCGCCAGTGGCACGGGCCATCCCAGGTGGGCAGTGAGGGCCCCAGAGATGTAGGCCCCCAAACCATAGAAACCGGCATGGCCCAGGGAGATCTGCCCGGCGTATCCCATGAGTAGGGAGAGACCCAGGGCCACCAGGACATTGATACCCATGAAGAGGAAGACCTCCACATAGTAGTCGCCAGGGAGAATCAGGGGTAGGATGAAAGCCACCAGGGCCAGCAAGAGGAGAATGAGGTAATCCCCTTTCACACTCGCTCTCCCTTTCCCCGGGTGATGAGGCCCTCAGGGCGCCAGAAGAGGACCAGAATAAGGACCAGGAAGGCCAGGGCGTCTTTGTAACCAGAAGAGAGATATCCAGCGCTCAGGCCTTCCATAACCCCTAACAGGAGCCCCCCTATCATGGCCCCTGGGTTGTTCCCCAGGCCCCCGATGATGGCGGCACAGAAACCCTTGAGGGCCAGCATGGTTCCCATGTCGTATTCCGCCAGGGTGATGGGGGCGATAAGCCCCCCGGCCAGGGCGGAGAAGGCACCACTGAGAAAGAAAGAGAGGGTGATCATCCTCTCCACAGGAATGCCCGTCAAACGGGCGGCCAGAGGGTTCACCGAACAGGCCTGAATGGCTTTGCCCAGGATGGTGAATCCAAAAAAGTACCAGAAAACGGCCACTGCAAGGGCTGTAACTGCCAGGACCACCAGCACCTGGGTATTGAGGGAGGCCCCCAGGAAGGCCATGGGCTTCTCGGAGATGAGGGGTTCCACAGCCAGGGCGTTCTTCCCCCAAACCAGCATGGCCCCTCCCTTAAGGACCACCGAAGCTCCTATAGTACCGATGATGACGGTGATGACCCCCAGACGAACGAGGGGTTTCACCACGGTGTATTCGAACACCACCCCCACCACCCCTCCCAGAAGGAAGACCAGAAGCAGGGAAAGGAGGGGAGGCCATTGGAGGACCTCCTGAAGAGTGTAGAGGAACATGGCCCCCAGCATGACAAATTCGCCCTGGGCAAAGTTGATCACCCCTGTGGCGTTGTAGATGAGGTTGAACCCTACTCCTGTCAGGGCGTAGATCACCCCCATGGTGAGTCCCGCGAAGATGTACTGGATCAGTTGAGCCAAAACTACCTCCTAATTGCCATCAGAAAGGGGGCCGGGTTACCCCGCGCCCCCTAACTAGCCATAAAGCCGGCTATCTGGTCAACTGGAAGGTACCATTCACGATTTTGAGCATCACCATATCCTCTGGTGACAGGCCATTGTGGTCCTGGGGACTGTAATGGAATATCCCATCTATACCCACGAAACCCGATGTCTCGGTCTCCAGGGCCTTCCTCAGGGCTGCCCCGTCCCCGGGTCTCACCTTTCCCTTCTCTATGGCCTCGGCCACCAGCATGAGGGCATCATAGGCATGACCGGCAAAGGTGGACACAGGCTCCTTGTAAGTCTTTTCATAGTCTTCTTTGAATTTCATGAGGACCTTCTTCTGGGGATCGGTGTCAGGCAGGTACTGGGCCACCAGGATCTTGCCAGCAGGAAGAATCACGCCTTCGGCGGCCCCACCGCAGAGCTCTACGTACTTGATGTTCCCCTGGCCGTGGGTCATGACCAGAAAGATGCCCTTCTTATCCAGACCCAGTTGTTTGAAGTTCTTGGTGACGATCACAGAGGTGGGACCCACGCTCCAGTTGATGATGGCCTTCGGTTTCTGAGCAGCCAGCTTGGTGAGTTGGGCCGTCATGTCCCTGTCCTTGCCTCCATAGGTCTCGGTACCTATGATCTTAACGCCATATTTGGGGGCCAAGGCCTTGAGATTGTCGTACCCATCCTCCCCGAATCCGTTGGAGACGTAAACCACGGCCACTCGCTTGATCCCCCTGCCTGAAAGGTACTTCAAGATGGCCTCGGCGGCCAGGGCGTTGGTCTGGGGGGTGGTGAAGACCCACGGTTTGACGGGCTGGGTTAGGATGCGACCGGCGGCACAGCTCACCATGGGTACCTTAAAGCGAGGGTTCACCCTGTCCAGCTGGAGGGCCTTCATGATGGCCGCGGAAGTGGGAGTACGGCTGGGCCCTATAAGGGCCATGACCCTCCTCTTGGTCACCAGTTCCCTGGCCTTGAGCACTGCCATTTGGGGGGCTCCCTGGGTGTCCATGACCAGAACCTCCACCTTGACGCCGTTTATCCCTCCCCTGGCATTGATCTCCCTCTCCACCAGCTTGGCGGCCTTTTTCTCAGGGTCCCCCAGCCAAGCAGCGGGACCCGTGACGGCAAACACGGCTCCTATCCTGTACACCCTCTCTCTGGCCTGTAAGGGCCGTCCACACCACACTATCCCTATGACCAAAGCCAGCAAGGCTACAATTATCCTTCTCATCCCTTTCCTCCTCAAAAGTTTTAATAGTGTGTTCTTTCAGACAAAACCGGGAAAGGGCCCTACCGGGCCAAAATAAATCGGCCATGGGCCACTTTAAGCATGACCAGATCGTCGATGGAGAGGCCATTGTGGTCCTGGGGACTGTAGCGAAATATCCCATCTATCCCCACGAAGCCCGATGTCTCGGTCTCCAGAGCCTTCCTCAGGGCTGCTCCATCCCCGGGTTTCACCCTTCCCTTCTCTATGGCCTCAGCCACCAGCATGAGGGCATCATAGGCATGACCGGCAAAATGGGATACCGGTTCACTGTAGGTCTTCTCATACAGCTCTTTGAATCTCATGAGCACAGGCTTTTGGGGATCGGTCCTGGATAGATCCCGGGCCACCAAAATCTTGCCCGAGGGGAGAACCACCCCTTCAGCGGCCTTCCCACAGAGCTGGATATACTTGATGTTCCCCTGACCATGATTCATGACCAGAAGGATGCCCTTCTTGTCCAGGCCCAGTTGTTTGAAGTTCTTGGTGACGATCACAGAGGTGGGCCCCACGCTCCAGTTGATGATGGCCCCCGGCTTCTGAGCAGCCAGCCTGGTGAGCTGGGCTGTCATGTCCCTGTCCTTGCCTCCATAGGTCTCGGTACCCACGATCTGTACACCGTACTTGGGAGCCAGCCTTTTGAGGTTGTTGTACCCGTCCTCTCCAAATTCGTTGGAGACGTAAACCACGGCCACCCGCTTGACCCCCTTTCTCGACAGATACTCTATCACCTTCTCAGCGGCCAGGGCGTTGGTCTGGGGAGTGGTGAAGACCCACGGTTTGACGGGCTGGGTGAGGATGCGACCGGCGGCACAGCTCACCATGGGTACCTTAAACCGGGTATTCACCCTGTCCAGCTGTAGGGCCTTCATAACGGCCGCCGAAGTGGGGGTGCGGCTGGGGCCCAGGATGACCATGACCCTGTCCCTGGTCACCAGCTCCCTGGCCTTGAGGACTGCTATCTGAGGATCCCCCTGGGTGTCGTATATGACCACCCTCACCTTCTTCCCTTGAATTCCACCCTGCCTGTTCAACCTCTCCACCAGGAGTTCTACAGCCTTCTTCTCAGGGTCCCCCAGCCAAGCAGCGGGACCCGTAACGGCAAATATGGCCCCTATTCTATACACCTCCTCCCCATGGGAGGAGGTAAAGGGAAAGGTGAAGAGGAAGACTCCAAGAATAAAGATAAACACCTTTATAATTTCCTTCTTCACCCTGTTCATAGCCCTACCTCCAAAAAATGTTAAATTTCCTTATAGAATATCTGGAGAGGGTAGTTCAACAACTAAAAAAGGTTTACGGAGAGTAAAAAGGGAGGATTGCACAAAAAGGAAGGGACCGTTATCTTAGCACGGATGCAGATCATTACGTCTCACATAATGGCCGACTTCGACGCTCTGGCCTGTATGGTTGCGGCCAAGAAGCTCTACCCCCAGGCCCACCTCGTCTTTCCCGGCTCCCAGGAGAAGAAAGTGAGGGACTATCTCAAGGAGTCCCCTTTCGCCCTGGAGTTTCTCAGTTCCTCCCAGATAGATCCCCAGGAGGTGGACCTGATGGTCATCGTAGACACTAAACTCAAGGAGCGTATCGGGGAACTGGCCAAGGTGCTGGACCTGGGCAAGGCCAAGGTCCACATCTATGACCATCATCCAGCTCATCCCCAGGATATTCAGGGGGACCTGGAAGTGGTAGATAACGTGGGGGCAGCCACCACCCTCTTTGTAGAGATCTTCAGAAAGAGGGGCATCCCCTTGAGCCCCGAAGAGGCCACCCTCCTGGCCCTGGGCATATACGAAGATACAGGGTCATTCACCTTCAACTCCACCACTCCCAGGGATATGGAGGCCGCCGCTTTCCTCATGACCCAGGGGGCCGATCTCAACCTGGTCTCCGACTATGTGAAGAGGGATCTGACGGCAGAACAGGTGGAACTCCTCAATGAAATGATTCAGAACACCCAGATCCACACCATCAGGGGCATAGACGTTGCCATCACCGCCATTTCCAGGGAAAAGTATGTGGGAGACCTGGCCATTCTGGCCCACAAACTGAAGGACATGGAAAACCTAAACGTCCTCTTCGTCCTGGCCAGGATGGACGATAGAATCACCCTCATCGCCAGGAGCAGGATAGAAGCGGTGGATGTGGGGGCCATTGCCGGGGAGTTCGGGGGGGGAGGACATCCCACAGCCGCATCTGCCGTCATCAAGGACCTCACCCTGGTTCAGGTGAAAGAGAAGCTTCTACAGCTGCTGAAAGACCACCTGGTTTCTGCCAGAAGGGCCAGGGATATCATGACCACGCCTCCCATAAGTGTCTCCCCCCTGGTGAGCATCCTGGAGGCGGAGAAGACCATGGTGAGGTTTAATATCAATTCCCTCCTGGTCATGGACAGGGGGAAACTCCTGGGGATTATCACCCGTCAGACGGTGGAGAAGGCCATCTACCACAGGCTCCACGAGGCCCCCGTCCAGGACTACATGACCACTGATTTCCAGACCGTCTCTTCGGATACCCCTGTGGAAGAGCTGGAGGAGATCATGCTGGAGAAGGGACAGCGCATGGTCCCGGTGGTGGACCGGGGAAGGGTGGTGGGGGTGGTCACCCGGGGGGAGCTCCTCAGGGCCCTCTATCGAGATCTATCCACCAAGCCCAGGCCCCTGAAAAAGGATGGGCGGGAACCTTTTGTGAAGAACGTGAAGGTTCTCATGAAGGAGCGCCTGCCACGGGAATTATGGGATGTGGTCCAGCAAGGGGGAAAAGTGGCTGAGGAGTTGGGGTATAACGCCTACCTGGTAGGAGGATTCGTGAGGGACCTCCTCCTGAGGGTGCCCAACCTGGATCTGGACATAGTGGTGGAGGGAGACGGCTTGATCTATGCCGACGCCCTTGCCCGGGCCTTGGGGGGAAGAACCAACAAACACGAGCGTTTCAAGACGGCAGTGGTGGTTCTGCCCAACGGGAGGAAGATAGACGTAGCCACAGCCCGCATGGAGTACTACGAGAAACCGGGAGCCCTGCCGGAGGTGATGGAGGGGTCCATCAAGAGAGATCTGTACCGTCGGGACTTCACCATCAACGCCATGGCCATTAAACTGAACAGGCCGGAAGCATTCACTCTCATAGACTACTTCGGAGGCCAGAAGGACCTAAAAGAGAAGGTTATAAGGGTGATCCACAGCCTCAGCTTCGTGGAGGATCCCACCAGGGCCTTCAGGGCTGTGCGCTTCGAGCAGCGCTACGGCTTCAGAATTGGGGGACAGACAGAGAGGCTGATAAAACAGGCAGTGAAACAGGGCCTCTTTCATAGGGTATCCGGGATGAGGCTCTATTCGGAGTTGAGGCAGATGCTGTCCGAGAAGGAGCCTTTGAGGATGGTGGAGCGCATGGAGAAGCTGGGTCTCCTGCCCTTCATCCATCCCCAGCTCCGCCTCACTCCCGAGATCCGTCGCCTCTTCCTCCGGGTGGATGAAGTGCTGGCTTGGTACGAGCTCCTTTTCATGGAGGAGAAGGCCGCCACGTGGATCGTGTACATGGCAGCCCTCTTCAAGGACCTCTCCACCCGGGAGGTGAAGGGCCTCTCTAAAAGGCTCTCCATCCCAAAAAAGTACGCCAGAGTCCTGGTGGAAGCCCACGAAAAGACCCCCCATGCGGTGAGGATCCTCTCCACCAGTAGACTGGATCCGTCTCAGGTTTACAGGCTCTTCAAGCCCCTGGCCCTGGAGACCCTCCTATACACCATGGCCTACTCGCCGAAAGAGGAGGTGAAGAAGGCCGTCTCCCTCTACCTCACCCACCTGCGGAAAGTGAAGACGGCCCTGTCAGGCAAAGACTTGGTGGCCATGGGACTAGAGCCGGGTCCCATCTTTTCCGAGATCCTCAACACCCTGCTGACGGCCCGTCTCAAAGGGGAGGTTTCCACCCGGGAGGAAGAGATTCGATTGGTCAAAGAGATGGTGGAGAGGAAAGGGAGAAAAGAGCCAGTACCATGAAGGCCTTCACTCTCCATGGCCACTTCTACCAGCCCCCAAGGGAGAACCCCTGGCTTCATGAGGTGGAACGCCAAAATTCGGCATCCCCTTACCACGACTGGAACGAGCGTATCGCCCGGGAATGCTACGCCGAAAACGGGCCCAACTACCCTCTCATAAGCTTCAACTTCGGACCCACCCTCCTGGCCTGGATGATCCGAAAGGCCCCTGAGATATACCGAAGGATCCTTGAAGGGGACAGGGCCAGCCTCAGGGCCAGAGGACACGGAAACGCTCTGGCCCAGTGCTACAACCACATAATAATGCCCCTGGCCAAAAGGGAGGACAAGGAGGTCCAGGTGGTCTGGGGGGTGAGGGATTTTCAGCTCAGATTCAACCGTACCCCGGAGGGCATGTGGATACCCGAGATGGCCGTGGACACCGAAACCCTGGAGGTGTTGGCCAGCCACGGCATTCGCTTCACCCTCTT
>Ga0256830_1000248_pt1 | contig 47141 bp, 35 predicted proteins | sample 128326metaG_FD_190537 | JGI IMG/M metagenome (GOLD analysis project Ga0256830, IMG submission 190537) | Hydrothermal vent microbial communities from Lau Basin, Pacific Ocean - 128-326 | ecosystem: Environmental > Aquatic > Marine > Hydrothermal vents | place: Pacific Ocean: Lau Basin | collected...
TCAGAAGTGTTTCGGGTGTGTTCGTTGAGAGTCGTCAGACTACCACCACTGCCCCCCGAAGAGCAAGGGTTGAAGTGCGGGTTTCTAGCCCGAAAAATTCACGAAGTCTCTCACTTCGGGGGTTCCATCCACGATCTAGGGCTAGAGGTGCAACGCGCTTTTTTTTGACAGGGTCGGCGATCGGTCCTAACCTCGGCGGTCTTTTCATGGTCCGCCGGTCCGGGCGTGCGCCGTCGGCCGCGTCCGGGTGGTCTGGACTCGTGGTTTTGATCAGCGACGCACTTGATCTTGCCGAGGCTTTCATGGTTCAACGAAGTTACGAGAGTATCGCACACTGAGAATCGGCAAGTCGCGAGAATGGGGTTTTTAGGATGAAGCGCACGTTTCAACCGAACAATCGGAAGAGAAAAAAAACGCACGGGTTTCGCATCAGGATGCGCTCGGCGGGAGGGCGGCAAGTTCTTCGCCGCCGTCGCCGCAAGGGGCGCAAGCGTATCGCCGTCTGATCGATCGATCGAAGACGCTCTTCCCACCCTTGCTGAGGGTCCGGAAGAGAGGTGAGTTCAAGGCGGTCTACGGCGAGGGACTCCGGGTCGCGGGGGAACGGCTCGTGATTTTCGTGCGTTCGGGGGAAAACGATCATCCTCGCCTCGGGATAACCGCCACACGAAAGGTGGGTGGCGCGGTCGTGCGCAACCGCTTGCGCCGTCTGGTAAGAGAAGTCTTCCGTCGCAACCTTTCGGCGTTTGATACGTGGGACGTGGTCGTCAATCTGCGGAGGAAAGCCGTAGGGTCCCGCTATCAGGACATGGAACGTGAGATGTTGAGTCTGATGCGTCGAGCTCGAAAAAGGTCCTGCTCCCAATGAACTCGGTGACTCCGGTCGGGCGTGGGATGATTCTGTTGGTGCGCGGATACCAACGCTTCATTTCCCCCATGCTCCCGGCGAGCTGTCGCTTCGTCCCCTCTTGCTCGGAATACGCGACGATGGCCATCGAAGAGTGGGGTGCGGTGCGCGGCGTTTTCCTTTCACTCTGGCGAATTCTCCGATGCCAGCCCCTTTGCCGCGGCGGGCTCGACCTGCCCCCGCCTCGGCAAGCGACGCCCTCGAACGGCGATATCGCAGAAACGAATCACTAGAAATGGACAAAGAAGGAACACTGCGTCTCCTGCTGGCCGTTGTCCTCTCCATGGGGCTGATGCTGAGCTGGAACTATTTTTTCGGGCCCGAGCCAAGACCACCGGGATCGATCTCCCCTCCCCCGCTCGCGGACGGCGGTCTCGACTCCTCAGATCCAAGCTCGGTCGAGTCGGAAATGCAGTCGCTGGCCGCCGCGCCGCTCGTCGAAGCCCCTGTCGAGGTTTCCGCCGACGCCATCTCCGGTCTATCCGGTGAGGCGCCGCGGGTCCTGCGTTCCCCCACGAGCGAGGTGACGCTATCGTCTCGAGGCGGCCGTATTCTGGAGTGGCGGTTGCTGGACTACGAGAAGAACCCCGGAAGCGGCGAGCGGCAATTCGTCGATCTCGTTTCCCCGGCCGAGCGTAAGCTCGATCGCCAACCGCTCTACATCGAAACGGCCGACCCCGAATTGACCGAGCAAATCAACAGTGCTTGGTATCGCGTGACCGAAGCAGAGGTCGGGGCGGACCAAGCGGCGAGAGTGCACGTCGCTGAGGGCAGCGAGAAGTTGATCTTCGAGTGGGCCGACGGTCAGGGGCTAGAGGTTCGGAAGGAGTTCATTCTCTCGCGAGACGAGCGATTCCTCGCGGCGGTGGAGTGGGACGTCAAGGTCCAAGGCCGATCGTTGAGCGACGCACGCATCACTTGGGGTCCGGGAATCGGGCGCCCCCGTGAAGCTGGGTCGAACTTCTTCATGTATCGCGGAGATGTGGTCACCGCCCGCGGAGATGACACGGAAACGCTCAAGAGCGGCAAGATCGATCGGCAGCAGGAGTGGCCCGCCTCGATCGCACCGGATTGGATCGGAATTACCGACCAGTACTTCAGTGTCGTTCTCGTCCCGGCACGCCGAGCGGTAACGCTGGTTCGCCCGTGGTCGCAGGAGGGAATCGATGCCTCGGCCGGCGGCGATCTGTCGATCGAGACATCCGCCCGAAGCGTGAGCATTTTTGCCGGGCCGAAATCCGTCGAGCTGCTCGAAGAGGTTTCCCAGGGCCTCGGGCACAATCTCAACGGCTTGATTCCCTGGGGCTGGTTCGGAGTCATCGCTCGTCCGCTCTATTCCTTCCTCGCGTGGTTCTACTCTCTGGTCGGAAACTGGGGAGTGGCGATCATTCTCCTGACCCTGGTCGTGCGATTGGCGATGTTTCCCATCACGCAGGGCGGGATGGTCAAGATGCGCAAGGCGCAGCAAGACATGGCGCGCCTGCAGCCGAAGATCAAGAAGATCAAGGAGAAGTACAAAGACAAGAAGGATATGGAAGCCCGTCGCAAGATGCAGGAGGAGACGATGGAGCTTTACCGCCGAGAAGGTGTCAATCCTGCGGCGATGCTCATCGGCTGCCTTCCGCTCTTGCTGCAGATGCCGATCTTCTTCGGCATCTACAAGGTGCTCAGCGTCAGTGCCGAGCTTCGCGGCGCGCCCTTCGTCGGATGGATCCACGACCTGTCCATTGCCGATCCCTACTGGATCACGCCCATTCTCATGGGTGCAACGATGCTGCTTCAGCAGTTGATGACGGCTACGAAGACGGAAGATCCACAGCAGAAATCCCAACAGCGGATGATGCTGATGATGCCGTTCATTTTCACTTACATGTTTCTCAACATGCCCAGTGGACTCGTGCTCTACTGGCTCTCGAGCAACGTCTTCGGAATATTGCAGCAGCTCCTGATCAACCGACAGGCAGCGGGAAGTACGACACCAGCCGCAGGAAAGGCCAAGGCCGGCGCGTGAAGAGTGCCGAGGGGTGGTCGAGGAGGATCAACGTATGAGCAACAAGAAGATGAGGTTTACCGGGCGCGATTTGGCTGAGGCGCTTGGGAAAGCACGCCGGGAGTTCAAGGCGACCCGCCAAGATATCGGTTTCGAGGTGACACGTTCGCCTAGCGTCGGTCCTCTCGGAGAGGACAGTGAGGATCTCGAGATCGAGGCGTGGTACCAGCCGGGTGCCCATCCGGCGCCCGCACGCAGCGACGAGGGAAGAGGAAGCTATCGCGACCGGGAGCCACGAGGCGGGCGTCACCGCGAGAGGCGCGATCGAGGTGGCGGAGCCGGCCGCCCACGATCGCCGCGCGACGAGCATGTTCCCGAATTGCCGCCCCTGTTGCCTGAAGCCTCGGTCACCGATGCCGAGCAGATTCTCCGCCATCTTTCTGCGACGATGATCGAGGGTCTCGATCTCGACTTGCGGGTGCGCGAGATCATTCAAAGCGACGTGGGGTTGCGGGTTTCACTCGACGGTGAGGATAGCGAGTACCTGCTCCAAGACGATGGAAAGGGGCTCGATGCGCTTCAGTTTCTAGCGAACCGCGTGCTGCAACGTGACGGTCGCATCGAAACCCGCGTCACCTTTGATTCGGATGGATGGCGCGCTGAAAGTGAATCGAGACTGATCGCGCACGCGCGCCGCACGGCGGAAGAGGTGCGGCAAAGCGGCGAAACGATCGCGCTATCGCCGATGGGCGCCTACGAACGCCGGCTGATCCACATGGCGCTCGCCGAAGAAGAAGGCGTCCGCACCTTCTCTTCCGGCGATGGCCATGAAAAATGCTTGAACATTGCTCCCGACGAACCTAGCGAATGAGGACTCTTTCGGGAGCTTTGCTCGCTTCCAATCCGATGCACTCGGTCATTCGACGATGAACTTTCCTTTCATCATCGCAAAGTGACCGGGGAAAGAGCAGAGGAAGTCGTAGGTGCCCGCTGCCGGGGCTTGGAAGGTGATGGTGTCTTCCTCTCCTCCGCCGATCAGCTTCGTATGCACGAGGACTTGGTCCTTTAGGCTCGGGGGCAGGTAGTCGTTTTCTTTGTCCTGGGCCGCAGCCATCCCGAATTCCATCGGATCGACGCCCTGGTTCAAAATCACGAGATTGTGACCCATGATCTCACGGGTCTGCTTGCCGACGTGCTTGAGTGTCAACTCGACCGTGGATCCCGCAGGAACGCGCAGCTCGCTGAGATTGAACTGCATCAGATCGTTGCCCTCGATGACCAACTTGATGACTTGGCCCTCGCTGCTCGCCGAGGCCGCCCCGGTTGCCGCCTCGGTTGCGGCTTCGGTCGCGGTACCGCTGCCCGATGTCTTCTCGTCCGAGCCGCAAGCGGCAAGACTCAGTACGAACAGCAAGACAACGGTCGTGACGAGCGCGCGGCGTCGCCCGGACATGTAAAGAACTCTTGTATTCATTGCCGTCTCCTTCGATCCTCGATCAAGAGGATTCATGATTCTTCAATTTTTCGTCAAGAACTCATCTTTCGAGCGGGGCATCCTACTCTCCACCCCCTCCGCCCCGCAATCGAACGCAGGGTTCGGTCTCGTCCGCCGAGAACCCTTCATGCCCGGTTCACTCGCGTGTGAGTGCTCTTCGTCGCGAGGCTGGTATCCTCGGGAGACGACGTTTCACAGCCGTCCTACCGAGCGAGGAACGATGATGACCGAGACGAAGCTCTACGCGGAGCATCTAGCGCGTTTGGACTCCTGGTTGGCCGATTCCCTCGAGTTGGCGGCAAAGTCCGGTCCGGCGCTGCGTGGTGTTCTCTTTCACGCGGGCCGGTCGGCCACCTACCACGCCGACGATCAAGAAATCGCATTCTTCTCCTGCCCGCATTTTCGTCGATGGACCCCTCTCGCCGGGCCGGAACACGTATTGCTAGCCGTTCCGGGCAAGACGCCGATCGCAGTGCGCGTGCGGCCCACCGACTATTGGTACGATACCACGCCGCCGCCGCATTCCTACTGGGAGGAGGCCTTGCGACTCGAGGAAGTGGCATCCTTCGCGCAGATCTCCAGCGTCCTGGGATCACTCGAGGGCATCGCCTATGTGGGCAATTCGCCGCAAGCCGCCGCGGAAGTGGGCATCGACGAGAGTCTCGTAGAGCCACCGGCCTTGATGGCTCCGCTGGATTGGTACCGAGCGGTGAAGACGGATCACGAAATCAGGCTGATGCGTGTGGCTGCGGAAAAAGGTGCTGCGGGGCACATGGCCGGACGTGAAGCATTCCTAGCCGGTGGAAGCGAAAGGGAGATTCACTGGGCCTATCTTCGCGGTTCGGATCAGATCGAACGGGAACTTCCATTCGAAGCCATCGTCGCGCTCGATCAGAAAGCATCGATCCTGCACTACCAACACAAGCGGGGACGGGAAGCGGCGCCGGGAAAAGTCTTGCTGCTCGATGCAGGGGCCGGCTTCGAGGGATATGCCTCGGACATCACACGCACATGGGTTCACGACGATGTACCGGCGGAGTTTAGGAGCTTGCTCGAAGCCATGGACGGTCTCGAGCGTGACTTGGTGGCGATGGTGACGCCGGGGCGGTGCTATACAGAGATCCACATGGAGTGTCACCGGCGTATCGCAGCATTGCTTGCAGAGACTGGAGTCTTCAAGGTCGGCGGCGAGGAGGCTTTCACGCGAGGTCTTACCCTCCCCTTCATGCCCCACGGGGTGGGGCACCATCTCGGCATCCAAGTCCACGATATCGGCGGGCGACAGGCCGGTCCGGCCGGTGGTGTCATAGCGCCCCCGGAACGACACCCTTTTCTGCGCAATACTCGTCGACTCGAAGAAGGTCAGGTCGTGACCATCGAACCCGGACTCTACTTCATCGAGATTCTTCTCACACCACTGCGCGCCGGCCAGGATGCCTCGGCGATCAACTGGGATCTCGTCGAAGAACTCATGCCCTGCGGCGGTATACGTATCGAAGACGATATCCTCTGTCGCCCCACGCCCGAAGACCTGACCCGCGCTCTCGTGCCCGGCCCCGCAAGCGAATAGCCGACCAAGAGCCATCCTCCCCTCGTCAAATGCCTCCGAGGGCAAGCAACCACGCCACGGCCATCAGCAAAGCGGCTCCGATACCGAGGCTTCGATCCTGCCACGCACCGAGCCGCGGCAGGAAGGGGGTCAGAATGCCGATCAGCAGGCCGGCACACAAGCCTGCGGCGTGGCCGACGACATCGACGCGCTCACCGCTGACACCGAGCATGGAGAAGAGCGCCAAGCAGGCTGCGAGAACGGGCCAGGCCCGGAACCAGCGCCGTCGTCGTGAATGAAACGATCCAGCCTTGCCGCGCCGGATGAATTGTAGTCCCGCGAGAATGCCCAGCGTTCCGAAGATGGCGGTGGACGCGCCCACAGAGAGATGATCGGAGCCGTAGTACAGCGCAGTGGCGAAGTTGCCCGCGGCGCCGGAGGCTACAGCTAGGGCGCTCGCTAGGCCGCCACCGAGCCAACGCGCGGTGAACCCAAGAAAGAGAGCGCCGGCAAGGAGGTTTCCCAAGAGGTGGCTGACATCAGCGTGCAGGCTCAACGCCGTCAGGATTCGCCACCATTCGCCGGCGAGAATCCGTTCGGTATCGGCGCTGCCGCGAATGAAAAGCTCCGGCCGTGCAGGACTGCCGCTCGGCCCACTCAGCCAATAGATCACCAGCAGAACGACGGCAACGATGAACGGCGCGGAGGATGGACCGTGATCCGGAATCGTCTCTGTCGCAACCTCCGTGTGCTCGTTTTCTTCACGATCGGTCCCATCGAGTGCCGCTCGGGCGCGCTCGGCATCCCGCTGCTCGACGACCAGCGAGTGATGGCGGAAGGCCCCGTCGGGGCGGTGGATCCTGTAGGGAATCGCCAAGGCTTCGAGCACCAGGGCCCACGAATCGAGACGAGCCCGTCGACGTGTTCGGCGGACTACGACGGAGCGTCGGCTCACGAAGCGATCCAGGCTACGCCGGAGAAGCGGCTCTTCTTCGCGCGAGGAAGTAACCGCCCGATGCCAGCGCGATTTCCAGCAGGCAGAACGCGGCGAGCTTCATCGCGACCGAGTCGGTAAACCCATACGAGTGCAAACCGACGTTCAGCAGATTCACCCCGAACCAAGCCAGCGCCACGACGATGTTGTTGAGGATCAAACCTGCGGCCATTCCGCGAGGTCCGGTGTAGCCGGCCAGACGACCGTGGATCAGCATCAACTGCCACATGACGATCAGCAGCGCGCCGTTTTCCTTCGGATCCCAGCCCCAAAAACGGCCCCAGCTCTGGTCGGCCCAGATTCCCCCGAGAATGGTTCCAAAGAGGGTGAAAAAGAGGGCGACGAGATTCAGCCCGTTCATGTTGCGCGACAGGGCGCTTAGAACCTTGCGATGATCACCGGGCAAAGCCGCTCGGAAGAGATAGACATGTCCCACCAAACCGGCGACGAGCGCGCAACCATAGCCGATCGTGATCGTCACGACGTGAGTCGCCAGCCAGAAATTGGAGTCGAGAACCGCGACGAGCATGCCCATCGTGTCCCCGTCCGCTGCATATGAAAAGCCTACGAAATGCAATACGGCTCCCATGACGTTGCCGACGATCAAGCCGAAGCCGTCGTGACGCACGAGTTCGACGATCAGTCCGGTCAGTGCTCCGATGAAGCCGACGAAGATCACACTCTCGTAGAGTGTGGATACGGGAGGCCGTCCCATGACGAGCATTCTCACCAAGAGTCCACCGCCATGAAGAGACACACCGAGAATCAGCAGCGCCAAAGAGCAGCGGCGGAGAAAGTTCGGCCAAACGAGCCAACTTGCTCCCAAGACCAAGAAACCGGCGATATAGGCCGCGACGCTCTTGTAGAAGAGTTCCGTCCTACTCATCCAGGTTTCAAGGCGTAGCCGAGAATCCATGGCGACACCACCACGATTCGCAGCGAAGGTCTCGAAAAGTTCGGCGACCTTTCCGTTTGCCGAATCCCGTCGGCCGTTCGACTCTGCTTCGAGAATGGCTGCCCACGTATCGAGCGTTTGACGCTCTTCATTACTGAGCTTCGGACTGTTCATCAATGCCCAGGGGCTGCGCCATTCTCCCGTTGGACTATCGGCACGCGCGGGAACGACAGCCGCACCGTTTGCACTGAGATCTTGGCGGACGCGATTGAGCGCATTGACCAGTTGGACGATTTCCAGATCTCTAGCGTTCCACTCCTCTTCTTCCTTCGAGCGGATCGAATCAATGACTTTCTCCAGGACATCGCTGCGTTGAGCAAAATAATAGTAAGACGCTGCCTGGTTCGGCTGAAGATCGAATTCAGCCGCCAGTTCCGGGTTCTGGATCTTGAAAACCGCCAGCAGGCAACTGAAGGAACGGCGGACTTCATCGACTCGAAGTTGCCCGATGTAGGTCTCGACGAGCTGTCTTTCGATCAGAGAACGTTGCTCATACTCCTTTTGGTACAACTCATGCAGATAGTCGCGATGTTTGAGAGTGGCTTCGGATAACTCCTCGAAGGTGTAAAGTCGTTTCTTTCGTTCTGGTAGTTGCAGTGCATAGACCAACTCGGGATTGCGCAGATGAAAGATCGGACGCGTGCGAAAGGCAGGCTTATCGGCAGCCACTTCGAAGTACCAGTCGAGCGCCGACATATCCGGAAGCGACCGCTTACCATAGACGCTCAGCAGCAGTACGCGGGCGAACGTGTCGATCGGCTTGACTCGACCGTCATGCTGTACCGGCAATTCAGCAATGCCCGGCTCGCCTGCGAGGGAAACGCTGCAACCAGCAACAACCAAGAGAACGGCGAAAACGGCGAGCCATGTCTTGACGCCGACCGCCGAGCGTCTCGTCCTGCGGTATACGAACGATTTGTCGTAAAAGCTCTTCGTCATGCGTTACTCTCGCTTTTCTTCTTGGCGATCAGCCCGGGGACTTTGATCACCAGATGAATCAAGAGGCCGATGCACATGATGATGCTCGAGATATAGGGAAACATGCGCCCATAGTTCTTGACGACCTGCAGCACGGTGGTTTCGGTGTTGTTCCCTTTGAAGAAAGAGGCTTGGAAGAACGTTCGACCGGCTAGGCGCAGAGGTTCATTCATCTGGATGACGACTCGCCGACTCGTTTCGCCCTGATGCAGATTGACGATTGAGCGGTAGCTTTTCGCCATCCCGGTTCCAGGATGAAGGTTCTGCTGGAAATCCAGCAGCTCGAGGCTGAATGGCAAGTAGGTGCGTTCCCGCCGGAGAACTAGAGCGACGGTGCGCTGGCCGTCGGAAAGGGTCTGCAGCATGGGAGAACGCTCGTAAAGGGCGTAGATGCCGTCATTTTGCTCATCGATCCCCGATACCTTCAAGACGATCCCCGCACGGTTTTGTTGACGTTCTTGTGCTTCCGGAATTCGTTCGAGTTCAAAGCGTTCGGCGAGACCGCGGTAGGGCCCGGAATCTTGGTTCTTACGGGGAACCGGCCGGCAATTCCGATAGTATTCGAGAACTTCGAACGATCCTGGGATATTAGGATGTGTCAAAGTCGAACCGACCTTCAAGAGTGCCTCGGGGATGGCCGTGATCTCGTCGTAGTCGGGGTGGTTCTGATCGGCCAAGACGAGTTCTTTGACCTCGTCGCTCGAGACGAAAGAAACCGTTTCGCCCTCGTTGATGACCATGGTGCCTTCGCTCGAAAAATAGGCCGTGAGAAAACCGCCGACCAGAAGGAGCAAAGCACCGAAGTGAGTGATCAGTACGCCGATCTTCTTTGGTCGCCAAAGGGTCTTCTTCGTATGAAAAAGAGCGAGATTGATGAAGGTCAGCAGCATGGTCAAACGACCACCGGGCAAGGGCAGAAAGCCTACGAACAGAAACCAAGAAGAAAAATATTTTTCTTGGGCAAGGTACAGCCCGAGATCACGCTGCGCGATCGTTCCAACTGTGAGTAGTACGATCAACCAAATGCAACAGAAGAAAAAAACCCTGGGGTGAGAAAGAGCACGAAGGAGAGAACGGAGCATCATGCAACCCTCGACGAGAGCAGAACGGGGGCTACTCGTCCGGAATGTGGATCGAATCGCTAAGAGCTTGGAAGGGCTCCGTCAGAGAATCGATGGATCGACGGCTTGCCGTGAGTTTGACGAACAACGCACCTCTATCGGTGTGAATGATGGAAACGAGGAAGGCTTTCTCATCGACCTCGGGATTGACGATTCTAAAGAAGCTGTAGTCGCCGAAACCGCCGGTCCTCGTGCTCATTGCGGAGTCGAGTTCGGAAGGGGGAATCGGATCGAGCCCGAGCTGACTCCTCCATCGATTGAGATTGTTCAAAGTGCCGCCACCGTCGCCGGCGAGCGTGATGATCGAGCAATCACCCTTCCCATCGGCGGTGGGCATCTCGAAACTGGCAAGCCGCATTCCCGAGGCCGGTTTCTCGATCCAGCCGGGTGGGACTTTCCAAAGAATGCCCGCGGATGGGGCGGCCTGCGCCGGTTGCGGTGCAGCAGCTGCTTGCGCCGGCGGTTGGGGTGCTTTGGGTACCTGATAGACCGTGATTTCGGGATTCCCGCACCCGACCAAGCCGATCCCGAGGATCGCAGGAAGGAGCCGGAACTTCGGAATACCCAACATCTCGCTTCTCCAGTGCTGGCAGTCCCGACCATGGTAGCGAGTTCTGGGGACGGAGCTAGAAAAATCATGACGCGGCTCAAGCGTTTTCTTGAGCCTTGTCGTCTTCTTTCGACAAGCGGAAAAACGACTTAGCCGGTATCTTGCTCGGCCTTCTTCGGCGACAAATGGTCAAGAGTCAATCCGGATCGGACTCTAGACGGTACTCGGAGTCTGCATTGTTCCAAAAGCTTTCACGAAAGCGCACTCGAGAGTCGGTCGGGTGCGGGCCCGCCGACGGTGTTCAGAAAGGCGAGCACCCACCCAACGGGTGCCCATCGTGGTGTCTAGCCCATGCGAGCTGCCCTATCGCCGCGATGCCGGGCGCACCTTCTTGATCCTGCGCGGTAGCCACAGGCACGGTCTCGTAGCCAAACCCTCTTTCACGGGTTTCCCGGCTTTGAGCGGGCTGCCTTGCCCCGGTCACCGGTGTGTTTCTCGGAGGAAAAAGGCTGCGCCGGGCCGCCAAGGCACACCACACGGCTAGCCGCGAACCATCGTTCGCCGCGATCTTATCGCGCGGCGTTTTAGGGTCTTGGATCGCGTGCGCATCGGCCTAGCTGAAAGAGAAAAGTCCAACTCAGACATCGGGTGAAAGAGGAGAAGGCCTCGGGTGCGACGGAGGTGGCACCGCGGCCGCCGCCCGAGTCGCAGCGTGGGGAAATCTCGGATTCGGCTGTGTCCTATTGTTGCGACATTACTTTTGTTATCTCGGCAGTAAAGTTTCTCCAGCTTACGACGAATAGACAAGACGTCAGCCCGGAAAAACTTCGGGTGCAATTCGCGGAGTCATAGCATGCGCGCAAAACGATTGTCGGCATTTCTTCTCTGCGCTCTGATCCTACCCGCAACGCCCGCAGCTGAACTGAACTGGAGCGGGTATGGAAACGCCCACTACATGAAGATGAAAGGTGGACCCGAGCTTGCCGAAATGGATCTCAGCGATTCTCAGATTCAATTGCGAGAGTTCACGCTTTTTCTCGATGTCGTCATCAGCGATACGTTGACCATTTCCTCGGAAATCGAGATGGCTCGCAACGGATCCGTTGTCTCACTGAACTACGGTTATGCTTTGTGGCAACCACGGGATTGGTTGAATGTGCGTATCGGCAAGTTTCTCGTACCCTTCCTGAAATACAATGAAGAAAAGCCGAGCTTCCGTCAAAGTCTGATGAGTTCGCCATTCACCGCCACGGTCCTAGCACCGGTCATCAACCCCAACGCACAGATTGCGCAGGGCATCGGCTGGTCGGATTACGGCGTCTCCATCGAGGGTATATGGGCCGGCGAGACCGGTGTCCTTTCCGGAACGCTGGCCGTGATCACCGGCCTGGCAAACAGTGATCCGGCGGCACTCGACTCGAATACCGTCAATTTTGCCGACGGAACTCCACCGGGAGCCATACGTCCTCGTGACGGACTGATCCAAAATGAAGCGGGTACCCGTGACAACAACGACGACAAAGCCATCGTCGCTCGCGTACTGTATCAGCTCTACAGCATACCTCTCGGTTTCGGGCTGTCTCGATATCAAGGAAGTTGGGATCCGAACGGAATGCTGGACATCACGATGACCGGTGTCAATGCCGAACTTCGCTATCCCCGTCTGGAAATCAAGATGGAATGGGGTACAGCGGATATCGAGCAGAGCCCTGGAGCTCTTCCCGATGGCGCATTGCCGGTCACGCCGAATGTGAGCACGACGAGTTACACGATGGAGGCCTGGTTCGTCGAAGCAGGGTGGAAGTTCAAGCAGTACCGTGAAGATCTCTGGGTCAAGCTCATTGGACGTCGGGATGAAGCCGATACCAATGATCAAGCAGCGTTCACACCCTTCGATCGCACGAGATCGACACTTGGAATCGAATGGCAATACGAGAAGAATTCCCGCCTACGCTACGAGCATCAATGGACGCGAATTCGAGACTTCGGTCGAGCACCGTCGGCGGTCGCCGACTCCCTGACGGATTCTCCTTCGATGCACATGGCATCGCTGATCTTCTGGTTCTGACGATGGAGGAAGGCAAGATGAAAAATGCTTCGAGTTCCCGGCGTCGTCGGCCCACCCTGGTTTCTCTTCTCGTTCTTGCCCTCATCGCTGCAGCGGCTTCGGTGCCGGTATCGGCAGGGGAGTTCATGACACTCTACTCGATGAAGGACCGCAAGATTTGGAACTCGGTGAAGGGCTCCCTAGCAGGGCACACCGTTCACGAATACAAGGTCGATCTTCTTGCGGTGGCGGATTATTCGGCCAAGCAGAAGGTCGTGGCCAAAGCGGATCAATACGACTATGCCCTGGTGATCGGTCCCCGCGCCAGCACGATCCTGCACGATGCGAAGTTCGGCACCGTCGTCGTCGGCGTAGAGGCGAAAGCCTCGCTTTCCGGAAACAAGGTTGTCTACTTGGTGACCGCAGGCATGCCGGATGGTAGTGCGTCCAAGGTTTCGGTGGCGGATGCAGCAGAGTTGGGAAGTACGGATCTATCGAAAAACACTCAGATCACGGTGACCGATGCACAAAACTTGGGTCCGATCCTGGCGGGGGTTATCGAGAGACTCGCAAAATGAACCAGCCTACAGTTGGAGAAGAACATAAGCGGAAACGCAGCCTTAGCGTTTCCGCCAAGATCATTCTGGCGACGATTCTCGTTCCCAGCATCGGGATACTCGCGACCGCGGGCATCCTCAGCCATCTGCACGCCAAGGATGCACGGGAGTCGTTTAGCGAGCACGCTGTCTATATGGGAGATTCTGCAGCAGGTTCCCTGGGCTTGGCCATGGCTCTCGGTTCGAGCGATTCCATGCGCGAGACACTGGCTTTGTTGCAGCAAGACCCGTTCTTCCTAGGCCTTGTCGTATTCGACAGCGAAGGGGAAGTGCTGCTTTCCGAGCCGACCGACCTAACCATTCCGGAGCAGATCAGCGACACGTCGCTGGGCAACGATCAGGTGATCGATGGGAGGCTTTTCATTTCCCAAAGTCTCAACTTCGAGAACGAGCCGCTCGGTCGAATCGTACTCGTCCTCAACGAGGCTCGACTGGCCCAGCAGCGCCTCAGCATGGTACTGATCGCGCTCCTGATCGCGGGGGCGGCGATCGCCGTGGGGGCCGTTGTCGGTTTGCGCATGTCGAAGGGTATTCGTACGCTTCTGCCCCCACTATCGACGATGATGGCGGCGATCGCCAAAGGGGACCTGCGAGAACGGACGCTTCCCGTGACGGGCAACGATGAACTTGCCGTTCTAGCGGAAGCAGCTCAGGCGATGCTGCAAAACACACGTTCGGTCATCGACAACATGGGTCAGCAGGCAACACTGGTCGCATCCGCGGCGGAAGAGCTGACCGCAACGAGCGACGAACTCTACAATTCTACGGAATCATCCAGCGAGTCGGTCCAGCGTGTTTCGCAGGCGGCAAGCAACGTCGATGGTTCCGTCGGTGATTTGCTGGCAGAATCGAGAAGCATCGCCGAGATGATCCGAGAAATCGCCGAGCATGCTCAGCGTGTTTCCGATGAGGCGCGAAGCGCGGTGACCGTTTCAGCGAACGCATCCGAGCAGATGTCCCAACTCGAGCAGGTCGGACGCGAGATCGAAGCCGCGGCCGAGCAGATCGGCTCTGTGGCGGACCAGACGAATCTACTCGCACTCAACGCAACGATCGAAGCCGCGCGAGCGGGTGAAGCGGGCAAGGGTTTCGCAGTCGTTGCCACCGAGGTCAAGGAGCTTGCGGCGTCTGCGGCGAGCGCGGCCGAGTCGGTGGGAGGTTTCATTCGTTCGATACAATCAGGAATTCAGTCGGCGGTCGGCGCAATGACCGATGTGTCTCAATCGATCAGCAGAATCGATGATCTGCAAACGAAAATCACCAGCGCGGTCCAAGAGCAATCCGACTCCGCAGACCGCATGGCGGGCAATGTCGAAGGTGCCGGAAACGCCAGTCGAGAGATCGCGCAGAGCCTGCAGACCGTGTCGCAGACCACTCAGCACGGATCGATCACCGCGGAATCGACGAAGTGCGCGGCACAAGAGTTGACGCGATTGGCGGAGCAGCTCAGTTCTACAGTGTCGGGTTTCCAGCTCCAGTAGATTCGACTCGAGCGAGTCGGGCAGAAAAAAGCAAAGGCGGCACTTGGTGTGCCGCCTTTTTTTGCTGAAGCAGAGTGTCGTACTATTCTTCTTCTATCGGATAGATCGTCACTTCGAGGACCGTGATGCGACCCCGCCCCGAAAGGAAAAGGCCGACCTTTCCATCGGGAGGAGCGTCGATGTGACCGTGGTTGACCATCTCATCTCGGAGAAAGCCCTTCAAGTGCGAGCCGGCGGAGGAAACCACGAGGGTTTCCGTACCGTAAGAATCGAAACCCTCGGTCTTGTCTAAGAAATTCTCCGCAGCGTCACGGTAATCGACCAAAGCGTGCCCTTCGGGTGAGATGAGAAATACGCCATAGGCCTCAGCGTCGCGGAAATGGTGAACGATTCCAACGGATCCTTCGAAAGACGAAAGATCCAGTGTTGCCGCAGCCTGCACGTCGCCAAGCGTCTGCGGCCAGAGCAGGAAGCCCTTCCCATCCACGGAGAGAGTCAGCCCTTCCGCCGAGGCTTCGGCCGAAGTGTCTTCCTCGAGCGTGCCATCGAAACGCATCTCGACGAGCGTGGCGAGCGCGCTTCCGTCTCCGGCTGCGGGATTCCATGTCGCCGTACCATCATCTTCGACGAAGAAACGCTCCTCGGCGGACGAGGCGGTGGTCTCGGACCGAGATGGCTCTTGCGGAATTTCGACTTTGCTCACCGCGATTCCGTGCCGATAGACGAGCGCGCCGCCGCGATCAGCCGTCAAGCCGACGAGGCCGGAAAGCCCGAGCGCGAGCAGCGTGAGCGCGATGCGAATCGGTACACGCTCGATTCGTTCGTCGTCGCGTGCGATGAAAGCGAAAACGCCGCGAGCCACTGCAAACGCGCAAGTGGCAAGCATCGTCCAATAGCCGAGATCTGCGTGAGAGACGACGGCACCCTGTACGCTCGGATCGAGCACGCCAAGGCCGTCGACGGCGTCGCGACCGCTGAAATAAGCAGCGAGTGCGGAGAGCGCAGCGAGTCCCCAAAGAAGCATCGCCGCTTGGTCGGACCAGCGACGCCGGTGCATGAGGGTCACGATGTCGAAGAGCAAGGCAACGAAAATCAACGCGATCGGAAAGTGAATCAAAGCCGGATGCAGATTAGGCAGCGCGCTCTGTTCCAGAAGCGGAGACAGCATGTCTCACCCTCCCTTTCAAGATTCAGGGTGATTCGCAGCCAAGAAAGAGAACAATCCATCGAGGTTGATGGACGTTCGGCGAACCACCGGATTGAACGTGTGTTCGTGTCATTCAGCGGGCCGTGCAAGCAAAGCAGGATGCGATGCCGGAGGAGGCTTTGTCGGCACTCCTCCGGCAAGAATCCTATCTTCTATTTGGAGACGATTTCTCCACAGCGCGCCATTTTCTTTCCGCCGAAGGGGTTGCCGATATCCTCGCCGGTTTGCAGCCACTTCTTCTCGACCATCGGACAGAAGGCCACGACCGGCTTTTTCCCTTGGATCATGTCACGGTAAGTGACCATGGATGCCGAGAGATCGCCGAAGGCGGCGCGGGCCGCTTCGAGGTCCGAAGCCGTCGACAGAGTCTTGGCGGCATCCTTGATCTTCGGAAGCAAGGCCTTGGTTGCGGCCGCATCTCCGGCGGAGACCCCGGCATCTGCGGCATCGAAGGCGGTGGCGAGACGTCCGGCGCGGTTGGCGATCGAGCGCGCGGCTTTGGCCACGCCATCGAGGGAATCGTCGGCCAGCGAGGCGCGGATCTGCTCGTAGTTCTTGTGCAGGGAATGGAAGGCGGCGCCACCGTGCTTCATCGCGCCGTGTTTCATCGAGCCATGCTTTTCGCCTCCATGTGCAGCAGCGGGGGCGACGGCAAGGACGGCAACGAGCCCGAAGGCGAGAATTGCGGAGAGAATGTTCTTCATAATCATGGATCCTTTCGTTGTTACGGCGAGCTGTCTCGCCGAGTGGTTCAAGCCATGTCGGCGTCGTCATGTAGCCCGTGGCGGATCTCCCGCCTCAGGACGGCGCCCTTCCAGACCATGTAGATGGCCGGAATGATGAGAAGAGTCAGAACGGTGGCGCTCAACATGCCACCGACCATCGGGGCGGCGATGCGTTGCATGACCTGGGACCCCGATTCGAATACGTTACCGGCCATGACCGGCAGCAGACCGATGACGGTGGTTGCCACGGTCATCAGTTTCGGGCGAACACGAAGCACGGCCCCTTCGATGATTCCCTGGTACAGATCGCTGATCGTTTTCAACCGCCCTTCTCGCTTACGCCGTTTGTACACCTCGTCGAGATAGGCGAGCATCACGATACCGGTTTCGGCAGCTAGGCCGGCAAGAGCGATGAATCCGACGGCAACGGCGACACTCATATTATAGTCCAGCAAGTACATCAGCCATACGCCTCCCACCAAGGAGAACGGAATGGCCAGCAGGACGATCAACACTTCCGGGATATTCTTGAAGTGCATGTAGAGGAGGAAGAAAATGATCAAGAGCGTCAGCGGGAGCACAAGCATCAAGCGCTCTCGTGCTCGTTCCATGTACTCGTAACGCCCGCTCCACCGCAAGCTGTAGCCGGGGGGTAGTTTGATGTTCTCCGCGACGGCTTTCTTGGCGAGGTCGACGTAGGTGGCCATGTCGACCTCATCTTCGCGAATGCTGACCTGAATCCAAGCATTCAGCCGGGCATTTTCGCTCTTGATCGAGGGCGGACCGTCGTTGATCTTGATCTCGGCAAGCTGTTCGAGCGGAATGTGCTCGCCCCGCGGTGTGGGAACGAGGACCTGTGCGAGTTTCTCCGGATCGTCGCGCAACTCCTGCTGATATCGGACATTGACCGGATATCGCTCGAGTCCTTCGACCGTCTGCGTGACATTCATTCCGCCGATGGCCGTCATGATGACGTCCTGAATGTCGCCGACCGTTAGACCGAAACGAGCAGCAGCGGCACGATCGACGACAAAGTCGAGATAGCGCCCGCCAAAGGCCTTGTCCGGATAGGCCGACAGCGTTCCCGGAATCGTCTCCACGACCTGGGCGACTTCACTGGCGATGCGTTGAAGCGTCTGCAGATCATCGCCGGCGATCTTGATTCCGACCGGAGCTCGGATTCCCGTGGTCAGCATGTCCAGGCGGATCTTGATCGGCCCTTCCATGCTGGCATTCGTCAGTCCGGGAATCTTGATCGCGTCGTTGATCGCTCGATCGAGTTCTTGCGGGCTTCGCGCCGGTGCGGTTTCCGGCCACAAATGCTGCAGTGTCTCGCGCACCTTCTCCGGCAGAGGCCAGGATGAGTAGAAGCGCTTGATCGGCTGCTGAGGCCATTCATCCTTCGGTTTGAGCATGATCGTCGTTTCGACCATCGATGGGGGGGCGGGGTCCGTCGATGACTCCGCCCTTCCTATTTTTCCGAAGGTGTGATGGACTTCCGGGAACTGAGCAATGATCTTGTTCGTTTGTTGCAGAACTTCTTTCGCTTTCGTCAGAGAAATCCCGGGATCCGTCGTCGGCATCCACAGAAAGTCACCTTCGTAAAGCGGCGGGATGAATTCTCCACCGAGGCGATTGAAGGGGATGATCGTTATGACGGTGATCAAGATCGCTACGAGAATGACGGTCTTGGGGAAGCGCAGGACGAAGTGAATCATGGGCTGATAGGCCCAGATGAAGAAGCGGCTCAGGGGGTTCTTGGATTCCGGTCGAATCTTACCGCGAACCAGGAACGACATCAGTACCGGGATGATGGTAATGGCCAAGACCGCTGCCGCGGCCATCGCGAAAGTCTTCGTAAAGGCCAACGGTCGGAAGAGTCTGCCTTCTTGAGCTTGCAGCGTAAAGACCGGAAGAAAGGAAAGTGTGATGATCAGTAGGCTATAGAAAAGCGCCGGTCCGACCTCCTTCGAGGCCTCGATGATGATCTCATCATGCTTGAAGGGTTTGCCGAGCGATCGAGCATGCTCGAGATGCTTATGCGCATTTTCGACCATCACGACGCTCGCATCGACCATCACTCCTATCGCGATGGCTATCCCCCCAAGCGACATGATGTTCGCATTGATGTCAAGCATGTACATCACGAGAAAGGAGATCAGGATGCCCACCGGTAAGGTGAAGACGGCAACGAAAGCGCTGCGGAAGTGCAACAAGAATACGACGCAGACCAAAGCGACGACGATCAACTCTTCGGTGAGCTTTCTCTCGAGAACTTCGATCGCATGCTCGATCAGGGTCGATCGATCGTAGACAGGGACGATCTCGACGCCTTCAGGAAGCCCGGCTTTCAGTTGCTCGAGCTTTTCCTTGACGTTTTCGATCGTTGTCAGCGCGTTTTCTCCGAGACGCATGATGATCACGCCGCCGGCGACTTCGCCTTCTCCGTTGAGCTCAACGAGTCCGCGCCGCAAGTCGGGTCCAATGCCGATCTCAGCGATGTCTCTGAGCAGAATGGGCGTTCCGTCCTTGCTCGCGCCGACTGGGATGTTCTCGAGATCGGCGAGACTTTTGATATACCCGAGGCCTCTGACCATGAACTCGGTTTCACCGAGTTCAACGAGACGTCCGCCGACGTCGTTGTTGCTTCGTCTAACGGCTCGAATGATCTTGGAAATAGGAATGTCGTAGGAGCGTAACTTGACGGGGTCGACGGTAACCTGGTATTGCTTGACGAAGCCGCCGACACTGGCGACTTCGGAGACGCCCTCAACGCTGGTGAGCTCGTAGCGCAAATACCAATCCTGAATCGAACGAAGCTCAGCAAGAGAGTGGTTGTTCGATTTCAGAACGTATTCATAAACCCAGCCGACCCCCGTGGCGTCGGGTCCGAGTTCGACCTTGGCGTTCCGAGGCAGAGTCCCCTGAATCGAGGAGAGGTACTCGAGAACGCGACTACGAGCCCAGTAGAGATCGGTTCCATCTTCGAAGATGATGTAGACAAAAGAGAATCCAAAGAAGGAATACCCTCGGACCACCTTCGAGTACGGTACGGAGAGCATCTTGGTCGTCAGAGGATAGGTGACTTGATCCTCCACGACCTGAGGGGCCTGGCCGGGAAAAGAAGTGAAGATGATGACCTGTACGTCGGAAAGGTCGGGAATGGCATCGAGCGGAATATTCATCATGGCGAAGATTCCGGCGGCGACGACGGCCGCCGTCAGCACCACGACGAGAAACTTGTTCCTAACACAAGATTCGATGATGGCTTCAATCATGGCGCGCCTCTCAGTGCTGATGCTCAGCAGGCATGGGCGCCTCGTCCGTTGCAGCGGACGCGGTTCCACGTTTCATGAACTTGGCGATGGCTTCTTGGATCCTGGCCTCGGAGTCGAGCATGAACTGGGCTTGGGTGACGACGAGATCGCCCGGGGCAATACCGGAGCGAATTTGAATATCGTCGCCCTCACCCCTCACGCCGAGCACGACTTCACGTGAGGCGAAACGACCTTCGCCGAGATCGAGAAAGACGAGATTGCGTTCGCCGGAACGGATGACGGCCGACTGTGGAACGACGACGGTGTTCTTGAGCAGTGGACCTTCGACGTCGGCGTCGGCGTACATTCCCGGGCGGAGTTTTCCGTCAGGATTGGCGACTTCGATGCAAACACGCAGAGTTCGAGTTTTTTCGGAGACTTCCGGGTAAAGAAAGAGTACCTTGCCGCGGTATTTGCGCGTGGGATCGTTGGGGAAAGAAACGGTAGCCTGTCGTCCCTCGCGTATCCAGGGAATATCGGTCTCGTAAATATCGGCGTGCACCCAAACGGTCGAGAGATCAGCAATTTGGTAGAGGTTCATACCGGGGCGGATGTACATACCTTCGAGAGCGCCATCCATGATCTTGACGACGAGGCCTTTGATCGAGGAGCGCACGACGAGAGTGCGCTTGATCTGCCGGGTTCTCTTGAGAGTCTCGACTTGAACGTCGTCGATATCCCAGTAGCGCAGCCGCTGACGCGATGCCGCAAGGAGACTGTCGGCTTGTTCGAGAGGTTCCCTTCGCCCGCTTTCGGCGACGGAATCGCGGTATTCCAGAGCGCGAAGATACTCTTCCTGTGTCGTGACCAGCTCAGGACTGTAGATCTCGAAGAGGGGATCGCCGATGCGAACTTCTTGTCCCACGAAGTTCAGGTAAGTTTTTTCGACCCATCCTTCGAACTTCGTATTCACCCAGGCGACTTTCTCGGTGTTGTAGTCGACGATACCGACGGTCCGGCTGTGGCGTGCAATATCCGCACTACGAGCGGGTACGGAGACCACACCGATATTCTGCACCTGTACGGGGTCGATTCGAATGACGCCTTCATCCGAAGCCATGTTTTCGTCGGCATATTTCGGCACGAGATCCATGCCCATGGGAGACTTGCCCGGTCCATCCCGCACATAGGTCGGGTCCATCGGCGCGTACCAGTAGAGGATTTCCCGCTCGCCGGATGCGGTCTTCTTTGTCGAAGCCGCCGGTACCTGGTCGACTTTGACGAGGTCCATCCCGCAGATCGGGCATTCGTCGGGCTTGGACTCCATGACCTCGGGATGCATGGGGCATTGGTAGACGGCGCTTTCTTCCGTATGCGCCTGTGCCCCGCCGCCGGCACCGGCCGGTGTATCGACCTTGACGAGGTCCATCCCGCAGATCGGGCACTCTCCGGGTTTGGACTCCATGACCTCGGGATGCATGGGACACTGGTAGGCCGCAGCGGGCGCGGCATCCGCTGCAGGCGCCGATTCTTCCATCGCAGCCATTTGCATGGGTTGCGGCATGAAGGGAATCTGAAGCGGATTGATGATCCAAAACGCCGTCAGCCCGGATCCAAGCAGGAAGAACATGATCAGGGAGAACGCCTGCATGCCGCGTGTCATGGGTGGGAGAGAAAGTGCTTGCTTGTCTACCGAACGGCGCTTTGTTCCGAACGGCAATAGGTTTCGCACTCGCGCGACGAGTCCTCGTTTCGAAGGGGCCGTGGGGCGGTCCGGCGTGTTGTCTTGTGTCATTGATCCTGTCCTCCTTGCGGAAACGCCTTTCCAACGGCGAATTCGATGTCGGCCAAAGCCGACCAGTAATCAGCAACGAGTCGTTCGTAGATCAGGCGCACCTGAAAGAGAATGCGCTCCGCATCGAGCAGGTCGAGAAAGTCCTGCTGGTTGGTCGTATAAGCAGCTTCCGCCGAGGCCAGCGACTCCTCGGCCTGGGGAATGATCGTCTTGCTGTAGAGTTCGCTGCGTTCGCGATATGAGACAAGCCGGATGCCGGCTTCTTGAAGCCGGTAGCGCAGAGCATCTTGCGTGTTCTTCAGCGAACGCTCATCCGAGCGCGTGCGCTCGATCGCCTCGGCGACCCCGGCGTCGATGCGCTTTCGATAGATAGGGATATTCAAACCGACGCTGAGGGCCAGAATGTCTTGGCCATTGTCGCTAGGTGGTGACAAACGTCCGGCGGGGTCGCTGCGATCACCGACGATGGTGTACCCGAGGCCGAAACGAAAATCCGGTTTACCTTCCAAGCGGCGCCGCTTGACCCACGCATCATCCGCAGCGAGAAGCTTGCGTGTGGCTTCGACGCTCGGATGTGTATCGATCGCCTCGTCTTCGAGTGCCTCCGTTTCCAAGGACGAGGGCAGAAGATCGAGTTCGATTCGTTCGAGCCTTAGCGTCGCCTCCGGCCGTCCAATGAGTTGTGCGATCCGGCGACGGACGACATCGATCTGCTGTTGCAGTTTCGTTTCTTTGTCGATCAAGCGGGAGATGTCGGTTTGCACCTTCACGACCGCTTGCTGAATGCCTTCTCCCGTAGAGTAGCGGGCGAGCGCAATACGCTCGAAATAGCGCAGCAAATCGGTCTCTTCTTCGTTGACGACGAGCGCCTCCTGCAAGTAGGCGGCTTCGAAGTAGGCCTTCTTGAGTTCCGCCACCAAAGAGCGTTCAAGTGCTTCGACCTGCCAAGCAATGCTGTCGGCGGTATGGATTTCGCGCTCGGCCTGCAGCGTCAGCTTGTTCTTCCAGGGGATCTTCTGGCTCACTTCCAAGGCATGGAGTTGTGGGCCCACGCGAGTCTCCGGGCTTTGCGCGTAGAGGCGATACCCGACCAGCGGATCGGGCAACGACCGAGCTTGGGGAACGCGCTCGAGGCCGGCGCGCCATGTTCCTTTCGCCGATTGGATGGCCGGGTTTTCCTTCAGCAACACGGCGATGAGATCCCTCAACTGTGCATCGGGGGAGTGGAAATCCCGCTCAGCATCGAGTGCTTCGGATGCGCGTTGTCGTGCGACCACCATTCCGGATGTCTCTTCACCGAAGATCGGCGGTACCAGCGAGGCGATCAGGACGAGGACGGCTGCCCCGACACCGGTTCGGCTGCTACGACGGTGATCTTTCGTGTCCAACAGCAAGTTCATGGTGTGAATCTCCGTAATGAGAGTTCTTGGTCGAATGCCATGCGCAGCGTGCATGGTGATGCACGACCAGGCGCGCATGCGACGCCGGGTGTTCCCCGATCCCGACCCCCGCAAGGCTCGAGCGCCGACGAAGAATCAAGGATCGGAACCATCGTGGACGGGAATCAACGCTGACGACATCCCGTGGCTCTTAGAGGATCCACAAGACATTCCCGTAGCCGGAGCCGATTCTAAATCAGGAAGACGTTGTGGACGGCGTGAAGTGCTCGGTCGGTGAGAGGGGAAGCCCCGCCCCCGAAGGGGAAGAGTCCGCGTGGCGGTACCGTCCTTTCGATGAGAATGGAGAGGACTTCCACCTGGGTTGATTCCGAGACGCCGTTAGGGGGGAAATCGCGAAGGGTCGATGGAGGAACGGGCGATTCCGGAAGCTTGCAACAAAGAGAGGCATCGGTATCGGCTTCAAAAGTGCTGGAAGAACCGCAATCCGGGGCCTTTTCGCAGCAGCAATCCGGGGTGGAGGGCGAACACAGGGCGAACGCAGGGGCAAACGCGAACGCCGCCACAAGGGCGATGACCGAGGTTTTCATGATGATATGCGTCATCGACATGGGACCCTTCGTCGGGTACTAGAACCCGAGTGGACCATCGCTTTGGACACTTCGGGTACAGCGCCCCAATGGCCGCCGAAACGACCGGCGACCTATGGTAATGATACAGTCGATCAAGGGGGACGCAAGCGTGCGCTCTCCGGCACGGTTTTCGAGGGTGTGCGGCGACGATGCATCCAATCCGAGGGCCGACGCAGCGTCGATCGACGCGACGGTGTATTCGCGCAATGCGGGTCAGTGCTTCATTTCGGGTACGATGAACTGAAGCTGGATTTGCTTTTCATCTCTTAGAACTTGCAATCGGATGATGTTGCCCGGGCGTGCCGCAGCGAGGTGTTCGAGGATGTCGACCGGTCCGCGAACGGGATCGCCGTTGATGGACAGAATGATATCTCCGCCGAAACGGTACTCGTTGGAGCCGAGCGTGATTCTTCTCGATCCGCCCCGCAACCCAGCCTTCTCGGCGACGCTACCTTCATCCACGCTTTCCACGAGCGCACCCTCTGAAACGGGAAGATCGAAGAGTTGCGCGAAGTCGTCATTGATGACTTGCACGCCGAATCCGATCTGCGCGCGAAAGGTATGTCCCATGGCGATCAGGTCGGAAAACGTGCGCTTGGCCGCATCGATAGGTATCGCAAAACCGATGGACTCTGCATTGAGCATCTTGGCGGTGGTGATGCCGATCACGCTTCCGGAGGAATCGACCAAGGGGCCGCCGCTTTGGCCGAGATTGAGCGGAGCATCGAATTGGATCAATTCCGGTCCGAGTTCAAGAGCCGGGAGTTCGCGATTGAGCCCGCTGACGATACCGACGCTGACCGCATGCTTGAGTCCGAGCGGGTGGCTGACCGTCAGCACCTTTTGGCCGACCCGAACGTGGCGCGACGACCCGAGAGCGGCTGGGGGAAGCTCGTCTTCCGAAAAGGGGACGCGAAGTAGAGCGATATCGTATCCGGGAGCCGTACCGACCAGAACCGCCGCAGCCGATCGACCGCTAGAGAGCACGACCTCGACCTGTGTAGCATTCTCCAGCACATGGTAGTTCGTCACGACGAGGCCGGGTTTGACGGCGAAACCGCTACCCGTGGCCGTAATCGGGGTGATGCGCTGAGTGTCCGAATCGAAGACGATTCCTCTGACGGCGATCAATACGACCGAAGGCGCGACGTTTTCGAATGCCGCGACGGTATTCGCTTCATCGGGAGTGAGTGCGAGAGCTTGCGGGTTGGCGGAAAAAGCCATGACGACGAAAGCAGCAATCCATGAGAACGTTCGGGTTTTCGGCATGTTTTCGAATCCTCTCTTGCGGGTGCCTTCAAGAGCCTCCGAATCGGCTCACGAGAGCATGCTCTCGTCGGGTACCGCCGGCTGCGTCGTTGATGGACATCAAAGGCTCCAAGTGGCGCTGTCGGTCGACTGGCAGTACCCTGCCGTCGAGGGTGTGTATCTTGATTCGTCGATCTCATCAGATGACTTGTTCATCGCATGTCGGCTCACTACGCGTTCTTTCGCGTAGGATCTTAGGATCCTGCACGTCCTTCGAGCGGCCGTCGGATCGAAAGTCATCGGATCGAAAGTCAAGGGTCGGAGGGAAGCGAAACGCCCGACCGTGGGCGCCACCGAGGGTGCCGTCGTGTCGATCGCTGTCGCATTTCGTGATGGCGATTCTCGTAGCTATGGCAAGCGTTCCATTCTCGAGCGGAATCCTCGCCTCTGCGCCATGCGCCGGTAGCGAGTGCGGCAGTCTATCAGGGGAGATGTCCTGCTGCCAAGAGGCCGGCTCTTCGGCTTTCCCCCCATCGTGCTGCTCAGTGGGCCTTCCAGCCATTCCCACGACGACATCGGCAAAGTCGAACGATCTCCTTTCGCGAGCCCGAGGCTTGGCTGTAGCCGCCGATCTGCGACAAGAGTTCTTGCACCTCTGTCTTCGCAGTCCATCGGACGAAGTTCTCGATAGTGTCGTCGAATCTCTCGACCGAGTCATTCTCTTTCGATCACTGTTGATCTGATGGTTTGATCCGGCTCGTTTTCTTCCGATCCATGGATGGCGAGTCGAACTCATCTCGATCGGGTCAACGCACGTCTCGACGATGATCGCACCGATGTCGGCGCCCGACGGGAAAACTCCATTTCACCGAATACAAATTTCAACGCATGCAAAAGAGGCTATCATGAAAGATATCACGAAGAAGACTGTACGGTTCGCATTGCTGGGATTCACCCTGGCCATCCTGGCGTCGTCATTCGCGGGTTCCGCCGAGTTCGAGTTCAAGGGTTCGCGCGCCGAAACCTTGAAGTTCATGGAGTACTACGCTGCGATCGAGCTGACCCCCGCGCAGGAAGCGATTCGCGTCAAGGCGCTCGAGAACATGCCCGCGCCGTGCTGCGGCAAGTTCCCGGCAGCGACCTGCTGCTGCGAGTGCAACCTCTCGAGGAGCATGTGGGGACTCGCCAAGCACCTCATTGCGGAAGAGGGAGCGGATGCAAAGCGCGTGAGGCGAGCGGTCGATGCTTGGGTGAGCGCCATCGCGCCCGCTGGACACAACGGGCACTCCTGCCCGACAGGGCGCTGCGGCAAGGGATTCAAAGACGGCGGTTGCGGCGGCATGCGAGCCGACAAGCTCATCGACTGAGTTGCCGTCTCGATCGAAGATATCACCACAAGGTGGTTGATCCGAAAGCCCGCCCGGCGAACCGGGCGGGCTTTTCTCCGGTCATGGACCTTTGCTACCGATCGCAGTACCATGCAGCGAACCGGCGCATCGTCATCGGCGGTGATGCCGGGAGGTGAACACGCGATGAAGAAGCTTCCCATTTCCTCATTTCTGCTGCTTTCAGCCCTTTTGTCGATGATGGCAACCCCGGCTCTCGGTCACGGATCCGGCGGCGGACGCGATGCGAAACACGGTTCCAAAGACCAATCGATGCGCAAGTCCATGCACAAGTCGATGCACGAATCTCCACAAGGCGCAATGGCTGTGAGCGCATCCTATCTCGACGCCATGGAATCCGGAGATCTCGACCAAGCCGGTGAACTCTTTGCGCACAAGTCTCAGATCTTCGAGGGTGGCAGTGTGGAAGGGCCATGGTCCGCCTACAAAGAGCATCACCTTCAGCCGGAACTCGACGCCATCACGAGTTTCACGATTGAGCGTGGTGATGCAGAAGAAGAAACCAGCGCAGATGGCTCGATGGCATTCGTAGCATGGCCGATTCGCTATCGTGTCGCGCTTACGGACGAGCGCGTCATAGAAAGGTCGGGAACCGTAACGTTCGTTCTCGTCCGAGAGAAGAAGAGACTCAAGATCCGACACGTGCACTGGTCGTCGCGCGCTCCGAGAGCAAAAAAAGAGAAGAAGGAATAGTCGCGCCCGGTACCGGCGCAGATCCTCCTCGAGGTGCTTGGACCGCAGAAAGACGAGCCCGGAAAAGGAGGAGTTTCCGGAGGAGTCTCTGGAAATGAGCGAAAAACAAGAGCAATCGCTGACCGGCCAGCGAAGTGTCGGGCTCTATCGCGGCTTGGTCGCCTTGCGCATCCATCACGATCGGATGATCTGGAGTCGGGTTCAAATTCTAATCGCAGTCCAAGGAGCCATCACTGCCGGCGCGTACGCGGTGGGTGATCATCGCTTGGCAGCCGGGGCCTTTCTCGGCGGAGGTTTGCTGGCATTCGTGATCTATGAGTTGGTCACAAAAGACCAGATGGATCGGGATGTCAATCGACAAGTCATCGATGCTTTCTCCGAAGAATTCTTGCCGGATGAGGTCAAGCAGCGTCTGCAGCAACAAGGCCAAAGGCAACCGTTCGTGCGGTTGAGCGCTCCTCCGCCGAAGTGGAGGCCATTCCTACGGGGCCGCTACCTGATCAGATTGGTGATATGGGCGTTCATAGTGAGTGATCTCGTGTTGGCACTTCTGCACATGCTGGGTGTGGCACCCGTGCTTCTCGCCGGCAAGTGATTCGGCGGTCTTAGTCGCACCGCAGACGAGAGTATGGCCATTGCCGGACGAGATGCCCGGCAACAAGTTGAGGCGACGATGCGGAATGCACAGCACGGTCCCGAGTCGATCTTTTTTCCCCAGTCGGGAGAGTCTCGCCCGCAGAGCACGCCAGACTCCCGACAAGCGCGCTATATCCACTGGCTGGTGAGTCTGCGCTGGTTGGCGTGTCTCGGTACCGGGGCTGCCATCCTCTTGATCTGGCTGCTTGGAAGTCTCGAACACACCGGTCTGGTCTGGCTTACCGTGCTACTCGGCGGGCTCGTGGCAACGAATGCGCTCTACATCTACCTTCTGCGTCGCCTCACGCGGCTCGATCGTCTCGTTCAGGTCCAGATCGTCGGGGATCTCGTGATCTTGAGTCTGATGCTGCACTTCTCCGGCGGTCTAGAAAACCCCTTGAGTTTCTTGGGTGTATTTCACATCATCATCAGTGGGATTCTGCTACCTCGCTTTCAGGCATATCAGATGTTGGCCTTGGCGATGGTCCTGATTTCGGCGTTGGCCATCGCCGAAATGCGTGGAATCATCCCCCACTACACACTCGATCTTTTTCCGCATCCCGAACTTCATGCCCCGGTGCCGGCAAGCGAACCGTCCGCCGAGTCCGCAAAAGACGGACATGCGGAAGAAAAACGCGAGCACGATGACGAGCGGATCGGCCACGCGGCATCAAGCCAACACGGAAAGGTGATGCATGCGTCATTGGACTCGTCATTCGTCTATTCGCAGATCTTCCGCCATTTTCTCCTTCTCTCGCTCACCTGCTTCTTTACGCTCTCCATCATGGAAAGGCTGCGCGCGGAAGAGGACAACCTGCGAGCGAGTCGGAGGCATCTCGAGCGAGTGGTTGAAACCACCGCGGTTGCGCTGGCGGTCTTCGAGAAGGATCTGTCCATCACTTGGCTCAGCCGAGCTTCCGCGGTACACGGCGGCTCCCGGGTGGCGATCGAAGATTTGCAGAAGTGGATCGGGGGTGAGGATGGTCCGGCAGCAGCGACTCTCAAAGATGCGACCCATCGTGTCGTAGAGCGCGAAGTGGTCGATCGCGAAGACGGGAAAAAATATCACTATCAGATCACGCTCGCGCCGGTGCATAGCGAGCGGGGAGTTCTCACCGAGGTCGCGCTATTGGTTCAAGACGTCACATCGAGAAAACATGCCGAAGCGGAGATCATGCACGCCGACAAAATGGGAACGCTCGGTTTTCTTGCGGCGGGGATCGTCCACGAAGTCGGCAATCCACTGGCTTCGATTTCGACGCGACTTCAATTGATGGAAGCGAAGAAGGACGATACGAGTTTCTTGCAGCAGAGCATAGAGCCGATCCGAAAACAGATTTCCAGAATCATGCGAATCCTCCACGGGATACGCGAGTTTTCCCGACCGACACGCAGCGAATGGACCACTTGTCACATCGAGACATTGCTCAACGAGACCCTGGATGTGTTGAGCATGCACGTGCTCGCAAAACGTTGCCGGATCGAAACGGCGATCGATCCGGATCTGCCGACGACAGCGGGTGTGCAGGACCAACTCGTTCAGCTCTTCGTCAACCTAGGGATGAATGCGCTCGATGCGATGCCCGGTGGCGGTCGCCTGCTGATCAGTGCATCGCGCGAGGGTGGAAACTTGAAGATCACTTTTGAAGATAGCGGCGGCGGAATGTCGGAGACTGTTCGTCGCCGCGTTTTCGATGCGTTCTTCACGACCAAGGAAGGAGGGCTGGGCATCGGGTTGAGCCTTTCCCGCAATCTGATCAACGCCCATGGTGGCAGCCTCGACGTAGAGAGCGAAGAGGGTGTAGGCTCACGCTTCACGGTGACACTTCCCATTCGTACAGGAGGAAGAATTGGAGAGAACCTCGCATGAGTCGTGCACGAATATTGATCATTGACGATGAAGAGCTTTTCCGTGAAGACTTGGCGATGTTGCTCGGAGAATCCGGCTACGATTGCCGAACGGCACCGTCGGCGGATGAAGGGTTGAAGCTTGCCATCGAGACCATGCCCGACGTGATCCTTTGCGATATCGCCATGCCGGGCAAGTCGGGAATCGAGATACTCGACGAACTGGTCGTAGGTTGCCCGAACACGCATATCGTGATGGTGACGGCTTTCGGCGCCCTCGAGACTGCGATCCAGACATTTCGCAAGGGAGCGGTCGACTACATCCTCAAGCCGCTGGTTATCGAAGACGTCCTACAAAAGCTCGATCGATTGATTCGGGATCGCGACCTTGGCCGGGAGATCCGTTGCTTGCGTCGTTTGGTTTCCGCCGACGATGTTGCTCCTCCCATCATCGGTCGAAGCAAGCCGATGGAGAAGATCTTCTCGATGGTGGATGCCGTCGCCCCCACGAGCACGACGGTTCTGATCAGCGGAGAATCGGGTACGGGCAAGGAACTCGTTGCGCGCGCCGTTCACGCGCGCAGCTCTCGCCGCGAGCACCCTTTCGTAGCGATCAACTGCGCCGGCTTTCCGGAGAACCTGCTTGAGAGCGAACTCTTTGGGCATGTGCGCGGTGCATTCACCGGAGCGCACCAAAGCCGGGAAGGCTTCTTGGAACTTGCAGCAGACGGCACCGTCTTGCTCGATGAAGTCGGCGAGATACCCATCACCTTGCAAAGCAAGCTGCTGCGCGTTTTGGAACAGCGAGAGTTTCACCGGGTGGGAAGCAGTGCGACTCTGCCACTGCAGGCACGAGTCGTTGCGGCGAGCAACCGAGATCTTGCCGAGATGATCAAGCAAGGAGAGTTTCGCGAGGATCTCTACTATCGGCTCGCAGTCTTCGAGATCAAGATTCCGAGTTTGCGGGAGCGCACACAAGACATTCCTTTGCTGATCGATCATTTCATTCAGCTCTTCAACCGCGAGATGGGGAAGAAATGCCTCGGCGTGGACAACACGGCCGCGCAGATCTTGCTTGCCTACTCTTGGCCCGGAAACGTTCGGCAGCTTCGCAACGTGCTCGAAAGGGCGATGATCTTGCTCGACGGCGGCGACTTCATCACCGCCGACCTCTTACCTGAGAGCCTCGCAGGCCGTTCCCCTATGGAGAGTTCGCCGCAGACGGACAATCTCAAGGAGAGCATGCGGGTCTTCGAACTCGCCCACATTCGCCGTGTTTTGGCGTCGTGCGACGGAAACAAGGAAGAGGCATCCCGCAGGCTCGGGATCAATCCCTCGACCCTGCATCGAAAGCTAGCAGACGCCGCGGAAAATCACTGAGTTTCCGCCGCCACCCCCGATGGCAACCCTTGCATTCTTGCGAGAGACACGGGGACGACCTCCCGCACGGATGCAAGAGGTCGCCTCCAGGCTCTGCCGAAGGCCCCTTCTGAGCTATGAGAATGAGCATCTTAAGCTACTGAGTTTACGGTAGTTAGCATGATCTTGGCCCCGCCGGCCGCCATCGGCCGGGAATCAGGCTTACTGGGCATGGATCCTGCAATAAGGGATGATGTCCGCGAACGTACCAAGGAGGTTGTTTCGATGAATCGATCCAAGAGAAAGGCCCCGGCACCACGCACTCGAATCTGCCTGGCGCTACTGAGCGTGGGTCTGATCTTGATGCCCGCGGTCGGCGCTGAAGCGCCGACCGACGCCGAGGCACTGAAACGGGAATACGAGAAACTCGCTCGTGAAATGGAGGAACTTCGCGAAAAACTGGCCAAGATACAAAAGAGCATCGAAAAAGCGGCCGAGGAGAGAAAAGCAGCTTCGCAGAACGAGAACCGCAAGAGTGCCGATCAAGACCAAGATTTCGTCACCCGTGCCGAAGTCGACGAACTCAAGCAATTGGTAGAGCGTACGGCGACCTTCACCGAGCAGGACTCGGTCGTCCATCTCGGTGGCTACACGCATGTCGGTATCGCCAAGAGCGAAGGCGGCAACAGCAGTGCAACGGTGGGAGCATTCGCGCCCATCTTCCACTATCAGTACAAAGATCGTCTCTTGATGGAAACGGAACTCGAGGTTGAACTCGAAGAAAACGGAGACGTCAGGCTTGGACTCGAGTACCTGTCTTTAGACCTCTTCCTCAACGACTATTTGGTGCTGGTCGTAGGAAAGTTCATGTCTCCGATCGGGCAGTTTCGCCAGAATCTCCATCCGTCGTGGATCAACAAGCTTCCTTCAGCGCCCGTCGGCTTCGGCCACGATGGTGCGGCGCCGATTTCCGAAACGGGAGTGCAGTTGCGCGGTGGCGGGATGCTCGGATCCTTGCGCACGAACTTCGCGTTCTACGTTGCCAATGGTCCTGAAATCGGTCTCGAGCCTGTCGCCGGCCCCAGCCTCGGCCCGACCGGTCCGGAACTCGAAATCAAGGCGGAAGGTCAAGCAATGGACGCCGACGGCAACAAGGCTTTCGGCGGCCGCATCGGTCTGCTGCCGAGTCCGAACTTCGAAGTCGGAATCTCCGCTGCGACCTCTCGCGTGCAATACGAGAGTGAAGCCGCTCGAGACTATGACGTCTTCGGCACCGACTTTTACTTCCATCCCCGTTTCCTCTCCAGCCTCGTACTGAGAGGGGAATACATAAAGACGACGGTGGCGGAAGGTGGGATCACGGCTCCGGAGGCCATCAACTTGGAGGCCTGGTATGTGCAAGGCGCCTACCGCCTTCCCGGAAACTTCGAGTCGGTGATTCGCTATGGGAAATTCGATACCGGCGAGAGCGCCGTCACGCAGTGGATGCCTGGTATCAACTACTACATTGCCAACCACATCATTGCGAAACTCGGATACGAATTCAACGACAGCAGGGATCCGGCAAATCAAGCCGATCGCATGCTGATGCAACTGAGCTACGGGTTCTAGAGCATGTGCGAAATACAGTGGAACTCGGAGACAACGGAGGACAAAGCGATGAAGAAGAAGACGAGAGTTCGAATGACGGTTTCCCTCGTGGTCATTTCCGCCGTGTTGCTGGCGGTGGTGCCGACGGTTGCGACGAGTTCAGTGCAATCGTCATCGGCGCAGGCATCATCGGTTCAGCCATCAGCGGTTCAACCGTCCGAAAGCAACGAGATCGCAGATCCGGTTCAAGGCGCCACCCTTTGGGCGAATCACTGCGGTCGCTGCCACAATCACCGCAATCCCGGTGAATTCACCGAGGATGAATGGCGGCCCGTGCTGGCACATATGCGAGTTCGTAGTGGACTGACCGGTCCGGAGACGAAAGATATTCTCGCCTACATGCAGCAAAGTCGTTGGGCCAAGTCGAAGCAATCTCAAAGCACGAAAGTCCCGCCGGTGACGAAGGCCGCGGAGAACAAACTCGCCAAGGCGATCGCCGATGCAGACGCCGACAACGGCAAAGAGATCTTCTCCAAGACTTGCTTCGCTTGTCATGGCATGGATGGAAAGGGCATGCTGCCCGGAATGCCGGATCTGACGGGAGTCGACAGTCCGTTGCTCAAACCCGATGGCGTGCTGATGGAGAGCCTGACCAACGGTGTACAGCGCGAAGGCAGTGCTCTGGCCATGCCCCCCAAGGGCGGCAACCCGAATCTGAGCAAAGAAGACCTCTACGACGTATTGCGCTACATGATGAACGAGTTCAAACCCAAATAACCTCTTCCTCATCGCCCGATGGGAGCGCCACTACGGTGGCGCTCCCGACTATTTTAAGTGGGTCTGCTCGGAAAAATAGCTTCATGAATGAACCGAGGATTCTCGCAGCGCTTCTTCCGATGGTCGGCGGCGTACCGGCAGATCGACGGGTTTCTGCTGCAAGGACGAGGGATTCACCGGACATTGTCGGGCAAGGGCCATGACGAAGGCGTGAAATCCCGAGGAATCAGCGTCTACTCACGGCGAGGCGTCCTGCGGGCGGGGCGTCGGCAAGGCCTGTGCGAATGAGCCCGGCGAAGGGAGAGATCGTGCGAAAAGATATCGCCGTCTTCGCGCTCGTGTCGTGCTTCTTTCTTTTCGGCGCGGCCGACGGAGCCGTGGACGAGGTCTGGGTAGTGAATCAAAATTCTCAGGATCTTGCGATCATCGATACGGCGGGAGAGGTCGTGAGCGGTCGTATCTCCCTGGGACTGGGAACGAGCGATCTTCCCTTTGCCGTCGCGTTTTCCACGGCGCCGGATGCTCAGGGCGCCTACGCCTTCGTCACGCAGGGGCAATTCCTGCGCGTGATCGATGCCTTCAGCCGTACCGTCACACGAACTCTGAACATGGAAGACGTGCTCGGTGAGGTCTTCGAACTCCGCGGAGTGGCCGCCGGCCTGCCGATCGAGGTGCGCGACGCGCAGGGCACCGTCATTCGCTCGTTCCTGTTCGTCGGGGCGCGTCGCCAATGTTGCGATGGGAACGCCTACTATGTGATCTTCGATCAAGAGGCACTGATCACCGGCGGGCCGGGATCGCGAGACTTGGTCGATTTTGCTCCTCTCGAGACGGGAGCTTCCACGGCGCAAAGTGTCGAGGTGATGGAAGCGCCGGGCGGTGACGAACGTTCCCGCGCGATCTTTACGGTTTATCGCGGCGCGCCCGGCGCGCCGACGCATCTGGTTGCGCACCAAGTTTTCACCGACGGGAGCGCCGCCGTTTGGCGGCACCGTGTTCTGCGCACGACGGCTGTCCCCGGAGGAACGCCGGTGTCCGACGCGATCGGCGCTTCTTCTCCGTTCCAGCGCGAAATGCAGGCCATGCCCGAAGGCGGCAGCGGAAGGATCGTCAACCTGCGCACGGGCGATTCCTGCACCATCGCGGGCGCGAACTTCGGCGCCACTTCGCTCAACGGGCCGGGACCGAATCGCCATGATTTGCTGGCGCTCGACCCGCTTGCGGGAAAGCTCTTTAGTATCGATCCGGTAGATTGCGCCGATACGCAATACACGGTGGGTGCCGAGCCTTCCGATGTGGAGCACTTGAACGTAGTGGATGGTCCGAAGGCCTACGTGTCGAATTTCGGCGACGGTAGCGTCTCGATTCTCCAAGAAGATCAAACCATCACGACGATAGAAGGAGTCGGTGATGGTCCGCGCGCTTTGGCACCTCGCCGGACCGCTCAGGCTTGCCGGATCAACAATGTGACGATCACCAAGGGAGAAGCTGATTCCAACGTGCTCAACTGGAACCAAGTGAGCTGTCCGACGGAAACTCTCTATCAGATCTGGTGCACCTGCCAAGAGCCAGGATGTCCGGTCGATTGTCAACCGCCTCTTCCACCTTCGAATCCGGAAGCCCTGACCACGACCATACAGCCTCTTCCCCCGGACGGCCCGATCGCCGAGGGGCAGTGGCTGCCGCTTGGAACCGTCGGCTGTTGCACATTCATCCATCCCGACGGTGGGTCGGCCAACATCAACTACCTCGTCGAACCGCAGTGATCCCATCGCAACCTCGGAGGAACCATCGGGGGCCGCGTGCGGTATGCTACGAGGATCGTGAGCCCCGCAAAGACGCTCTGCCTCGCCGTTTTCGTCGTCATGGTGACGGCGGGCTTGGCCTGTCGGAATTCGGAGCCACGGAACGCTGAACCGGCACCGCCGGAGCAAGCGCCGATCGAGGAAGAGGAACGAGACCCGGTCGATCTTTCGACCTGCCCGCGAGGGTATGAGCCGTGGCTCGAGTCTCTCGAGCGCGCGCAAAAGACGAAAGGTCTACCGTCACTCGAGCAGCAACTCACAGCGATCTCGGCGCGTTGCAGCGATCAATGGGAAGCTCATTGGGCCTTGGGAGATGCGATCTTCCGTCGATTCGATTTTGCGGCTGCTCGGCCGCATCTCGAACGAGCAGCCGAAATCGCGGAAGCCGAGTCGTCGGAGATGGGGCTTGCTTGGAGTCGCTACCGCCTCGGCTTCGTCGACTTCACCGCCGGCAAGTGGAGCCGGTCGGAATCGATGACGCGTTTCGCCATCGAGGTTTTCAGGCGACGCGGAATGATGAAAGAGGAGACCTTCGCCTGGAACAACTTGGCGGCGGTGCTTCAAGAAAGCGGTCGTTTCGGCCAGGCACTCGAAGCGATGGACAAAACGGAGGCGGGTCTCGAGCGACTGGGATTGGCGGGCCCCGCGCGTCGCTTTGCGCAAAACAAGGCCCTTCTTCAGATCTCCCTCGGCGATGCCCATGGTCCCGAAGAGACCTTGAGCGCTCTATACGAAGAAGCAAAGCAAGCGGGAGATGGAGTTCTGCGAGATTCTTCGGCCCTTGCTCTGGCATCGCTTCATCGCCTGATCGACGCCTTCGACACGGCCGATGCCTGGTATGCCCGTGTCGGATCCGACGACACGTTGCCGGAAGCGGCGACCTTGAGCGCGCTCGGTCGCGGTCGTGTGGCGCTGCTTCGCAATGATCCCGATGCCGCGTTGATGCACCTCGATCAGGCGGCGACCATTGCGGAGAAAAACGATCTCGAGGCGCTAGTCGAGGTCATCGACGCCTTCGCCGGAGCGGCTCTGTTGCGGGTCGGGCGTTCGGCAGAGGGAACGGCTCGACTCAGGCGTCTCATGGACTCCGATGCCGACGCCCGTCCGGAGTTGGCTTGGCTGACGCGTTGGCTGATGGGCCGGGAGTTCGAACGCAGAGGCGACGAACGCAGCTTACCGCTGCTGAAAGAGGCTCTCTCACGTCTGGAGACCGAGGGGCTCAAGCTCGATCGCAGCGCCGAGGGCATGCGATTCTTGCGCGAGCGCATCGAAGTCTACATCGATCTGGCCGCCGCATACGCCCGGCGCGAGGGATACGAAAACGAGATCGCCGACATCATGTTTCGCGCACACGCTCGCTCTCTCGCGAAGATCTCCGCACACGAGGCGAATTCAAAGGCAGGGGCTCCGGCGACGATTCAAGCGTCGATGCCCGAAGATGCCTTGATCATTTCCTACCTCTTCGGACGAGAGCAGGGCGTCGCGCTGGCCATCACGCGCGACGTCCGGCGCACCTTCGCCATCCCCGGCCGCGACACGCTCTCGAAACCGGTCAAGGCCTATCGCGCGGCGTTGATCCGACCGCTAAAGAGTTCCGAAGCGCGCGCGCACCCGCTCGAGGACTTTCTACGGTCGGTGGAATGGGGGATGAAGGTGAGTGATGCGCTGCTCGCACCGGTAGCCGATCTGCTCGACCGCTCTTCGCAGATCTTCATCGTTCCTGATGGGGAACTCGCCCTTCTACCCTTCGCCGCGTTGATTCGGACTCCGGTGGAGGGTTCGAAGTGGCCGTCCTTTCTAGGAGCAACGCACGACGTGGCGGTGTTGCCGGTGCTCTCCACGCCGGCAATAGAGAGTGCGGGGCGCTATCCCATGCTTCTCGTCGGAGATGCCATCGCCGATGAGGGCGGCGAGTTTCCTGCTCTCGATCGCTCGGCGGCCGAAGTTGCAGGGATCTTCGAGCAATGGGAAGGCGGCGGCGAAGTCGACAAAGTCGTATCGGAGGAAGTGACCGTATCGAAACTCGGCGATGGCCGGCTCGCTCGATATCGGACGATTCATTTTGCGACGCACGCGGTGGCCTCGACGCGTGATCCTCGCAAGTGCGCCGTGATCTGCTCGCGCGGCGAGCGCTTCGGTTTCGACCGAATCGCCGCTCTTCACCTCGATCGCGCTCTCGTCGTCTTGTCGTCTTGCCGCGGCGGCGAGGGCGAGATCATTCCCGGCGAAGGCATCGTCGGGCTCGGCTGGGCATTTCTTTCGGCGGGCGCATCGGCTACGGTCACCAGCCTTTGGCAAGTCGAAGATGATTCGGCGGCGCGATTGATGTTGGAATTTCATCGCCGGCTTCGGCTCGGAAGCAGTGCGACACGGGCCCTAGCAGCCGCCGGTCGCCTCCTGGCGCGTGAGAGAGCACACCCTGCTTATTGGGCGCCTTTCGTCATTGCGCTCAACACCGAGGCGAGGACGGAGGGGTCATGAGGCGGCCCCATCTTCCGTCCGGATTCTCCGCCCGAATGCGGACTATTCGCTTTCGCCCGGTTTCCGCGTGAATTCGGCCGCGGGTTTTCCGTCCCGTAGGCTCCAAGCCGAGCAAGAGCGGACAAAGATGGCGGGAGATTGGTCCGGATATGACTTGGAGCAAGGAATCTGCCGTAGCTCGGGGGTAGAGTGACATCGAGGAGGTCTCTGCGCCCATGAACGACGAGCGATGTGAGCACGGCATCACCCACGCACTCGAAGAACACCAAGAGATTCGTCAGAGCAACAAGGACTTGCTGGACTATCTCGACCGGCCTCGCCCCGAGGTTTCGGCCAGCGAATCCTGGGAATGGGCGGTCTCGCTCCAGGAAAAGCTTACGACGCTGCATGCGCGCGTAAGCCGACACTTTCGTGCGGAAGAAGGCGAAGTTTTGGGAAAGTTGCGCGACAAGCACCCGCACGCTGCAGGAAGCCTAGACGCTCTGCTCGCCGAACATGGTGAAATGTTGAAGGAACTTCGTTCGTTGATCGATGCGGCCATGACCTACGCAGAGGCTCGGCAGCCAGCCGATCCATGCTTGCGGGCGCGCACGAGGCGCCTGTTGGTGGCCATGTCCGAGCACGAAGCCAAGGAAGTCAATTTGATTCAGGAGCTGATGTTTACCGACATCGGTACGGGTGAGTGATGGAACTCATAGTCAAGACCGTCAAGGAAAGCATCTTGGAGTTCGTCTCCGATTCAGGGGAAGGCGCGCAAACCGCGGGCCAGATGTTCGGCACCGTCAGCGCCAAGATGGGCAACGGCGTCTGGACGGTGGAGATCATTCCCGCCGAGATCGAACCCCCGCACCGTTCGCGATCGGGTGCGAGCGGCAATCGCATTCGTATTGCCACCGGCCCCGTGACCAACATGGGAGAGACCGCCGACGTTGTCGTGGCTTTCAACGAGCAGGTCCTCTACAGCCGCACGGATGTTCATGCATTGCGTCCGGGAACGATCATCCTTCTCGAGGACAAGTGGAAGGATGACGCCGATCCCGAGATTCGCGAGCAGTACAAAACCGCGCTCGCAGAATTCGAAGAGCTAGGCTTCGTGGTCTTCGAGTTTCCGCTGGAAAAGGAGTGCAAGAAGATTCTTCCCGACCCGCGGCGCGGCAAGAACATGTGGGCTCTCGGATTGGTCGCTCGCATCTACCAGCGTGATATGTCGATCATTCTCGAGGAGATTCGGCGCAAGTTCACTCGCAAGAGTCAGAAGCTCGTCGACGTCAACCAGCAACTCGTGCGAGCGGGCTATGACTGGGCTGCAGAGAATGTTCCCTATCGCTTCGAAGTGCCCGGAAGCAAACCCGACCAAGACATGGTGGTCATGAACGGAAATCAGGCGGCGGCGCTTGGAACGATGGCTGCGGGCATCGAGGTTTGCTCGATGTATCCGATCACGCCGGCGACGTCGGTTTCTCACCAACTTGCCGCTATATTCCATGAAGTCGGCGGATTCGTGCATCAAGCAGAGGATGAAATCTCCGCCATCGGCTACGCGCTCGGTGCATCCTATGCCGGCAAGACGGCGATGACGGTGACCTCCGGTCCGGGTTTGGCGCTCAAGACCGAATTCCTCGCGCTCGCGGTGCAGGCCGAACTTCCGCTCGTCTTGCTGCTCGTGCAGCGCGGTGGTCCCTCGACCGGTTTGCCGACGCGCGTCGAACAAGGCGATCTTCTTTCGTCGATATTCGCCGCGCCCGGAGATGCGCCGCGAATCGTCTTGGCGGCATCCGATATCGAGGAGTGCTTTCACTTCATGATCACCGCACGCAAACTGGCGGAGACCTTCCGCACGCCGGTGATCGTGCTCACCGATGCCAACTTGGCAACCGGACAACAGCCGTTCAAGCGACCGGTCATGTTGGAAGAGTGGATCTCGCCGCCCATCGATCAAAGCGATTGGGATCCGAACGTCGAACCTTACGACTGGGACGCGTCAACCGGAGTTTCCGAACGACCGATTCCGGGCCAGAAGGGGGGCGAGTACGTTCTGACCGGTCTTGCGCACAACGAGAAGAGCCAAGTGGCCTACGAATCCTGCGTCAACCAGCGCTCGATGGAAGCGAGGAGCCGCAAGCTGATCGCGCTGCAAAAATCGCTCAAGCCTCCCAAGATCCACGGCGACGAGGAAGGCGATCTCTTGGTGGTTTCTTGGGGATCGACTCGCGGCGCGATCGAGGAAGCGGTCGATAGAATCCGCGCCGAAGGCGCGAAGGTTTCTTCCCTGACCTTGCGCTTTCTCTCACCGCTCGAGCCCGGGCTCGATGCCATCTTCAAGCGCTTCAAGAAAGTGATGACGGTGGAAGTGAACTACAGCGACGATCTCGACGATGGGTTCGTCACCGAAGAATCCAGGCGCTACGCCCAGCTCGCTTGGTTGCTGCGGGCGAAGACATTGATCGACATCGACTGCTGGTCGCGGGTTTACGGTATTCCGCTCGCTCCCGGATTGGTCGAAGAAGCCGTGCGTGCACGGTTGAGCGCGCTCAAGACGGCGAAGGCATCTTAGTTCCCCCAACAATGAAAAACGGGAGTCGATGACGATGTACGGAATCAAGAAAGACTGGGATCTCGAGCCGCTGCCGCGCTGCCTCGTGATGGAGGACTACCAGGCCGCGGAACCGCGCTGGTGCGCGGGTTGCGGCGACTTTGCGGTGCTTACTGCATTGCAACGCCTCGCACGGGACAAGCAGCTTGCGCCGGAAAAAACCGTCTTCGTTTCGGGCATCGGCTGCTCGAGTCGATTGCCGCACTACATGAAAACCTACGGATTCCACGGTCTACATGGAAGACCCTTGCCGGTCGCCTCGGGCATCCGTGCCCGCCGACCGGATCTCGACATTTTCGTGATCACCGGAGACGGTGACTGCTGCGCCATCGGCACGGCTCATTGGATTCACGCCATCCGCTACAACATGAAGATGACGGTCTTGCTTTTGGACAACAACATCTACGGATTGACCAAGATGCAGACCTCTCCGACGACGCCCAAGGGCCACTACTCGAATACGCAGACGACCGGCGCCTATCTTTCGCCGATCAATCCACTGACCGTCACCTTGGGGATCACGAATCGTTCTTTCGTGGCGCAGACCGTGGATTGGTATCCGGCGCATGTGTACGACACGCTGAAAGCGGCGCACGAGCATCCGGGGTTGGCGTTTGTGAGAATCCTCCAGCGCTGCCCGCATTTCATGCCCGGCGAGTTCGATGCCATCCAACAAGATGCGACCAAGATCCTAGCGCTCGAGCATCCCGATGGAATCCCGATCGATGATGGTCTCGCGCGCGTGCTCACGGAGCGCAAGGAGCACGATCCGAGGAACTTGGGATCGGCACTCGAAGTGGCCGGTCGCGAGGACGTTCTGCCGATCGGCTTGTTCTATCGCGATCTCGAGGCCGAACGCTACGATGACTTTGCCGCGGCCGGCCTAGGAATGAGCGCAAAAGAAAAAGTTGCCGGAGCGCAGAGAGCCATGGACCGATTTCTGATCTGATGCTCTAGACGAGCGATTTCCCGTTCTCGACGGGTAGGACCGAAACGAGGGCACGATCGATGGCAGAACCCGGATCCTGGTTTGCCGGCGAAGGCCGAGCGGCCGTCAACCTTTTCGAGCGAATGATATGCGGGCGGGGTGCCGTATTCGATCCCGCAACGGCCGAGGGCATGGCCATGGTCTCGCGCCGCAGCGCGGTCTTGCTACCGGAAGAGCAAGGCATCGCATTTTCCCGGCCGGTCTCCGGCTTGGCGGTGGTGTATCACGAGATCGCTCCGCCGGCAGAGTCACGCGTCGATGGAGCGACGGTCCGCCTCGTGGCGAGCACGATCCAAGAGGCGATCGACCACTGCCTCGTCGCACACTGGCTGGTGCGCAAACGGCGGATTCCGGTCGTCTGCGCGCTTCCTGCGCAAGTTGCCGATCGCATGCACTTCGTGGCACTGCCTTCACGAGAGATCATCGATGCTCTGCTCGAATCGGAAAACGTCGAGAGTGCATCCGGCGGGATGCCGGCGAGTTCACTCGAGGACGATCTTCAAGCCGCCTTCGATGCGGTCGGCAACGCCACCGGCCGATCCTTGGCGATGACCGCAGCGGACGATCTAGTCGAAGAGGAGGACGATCGGGCAGCAGGCAAGTGTCTTTCGATCGCGGCGTGGCCGCGCCGGCACTTTGCCTTGCCGCTGATGCTCGATGTATGCGCACGATTGAGAGAGCACCGCTCCTTGATGCTCGATCGCCACGCGGACCGTGACGGGGGGGTCGAAGCTCTGGTTCTTCGCGAGACGAAATGCCGTCTCGCGCAGGCCAAGGATATCGACGTGCTCCTGGTCTCCGAACCGGCGTATTGCGACTTCGAGTCGATCGGTGAGCAACTTCGTGATGGTGCGGTGGTCATTCTGATCACCATGGCTGCGGCGGATGGCGATGCGCTCGACGATGCCGGGGCCGCCGCGCTGGCATCCAAGAAAGCGAGAATCGTACGGATTGATCCTTCTGCTGCGCCATCGTTCGGTAGCGCCGACGAGTTCGCGGTGTTGCAGGGAGCCTTGCTCGCGGGAATCGCGGCAGCGGCGCCGTGGCTCGAAGAGGCTTGCAGCAGGGCGGGCGACGCCGATGCATCCGGTGCATGGGGCTACGCCGCGTTGAAAGCAGGCCTTCGAGGCGATGTGCTCGAGGCCGAGATCGAAGCCGATGAGCGCTCGCCGAGCGCATGGGCCGAGCAAGGTGTGCTCTTTCATCGCACCGGTCGCGGCAAGCGCTGGCGTGGTGAGCCCTTGGCTTCCGCTCCGCTCTGGCCCAAAGCTCTCGCGCCGTTGAGTCGAGCGGATTCGCTGTGGAGCGGATTTCCTCTATGGATCCGGAGGGAGGACGGTGCCGAGGTTGAAGTCCTTCCTTGTGCCGACAAACTCGATGAAGCATTCGATCACCTCGAGAAGAGCGGCAAGAACATCGCGCTGCTGCGCGAGCATCGACCGCGTCTTCTACGCGAAATCTACATGGTGACGGTCGGCCGAAGTGCCCTGCCGTTTGAAAAAGTTCTCGACGATGCTGCCGAAGGGTTTCTTTCGCGCTTCGAAATGAGCACGGCGGCTCGCAACGAACTCGAATCGCAGTTGCGCGAAGTACTCGACGTGATGCGTTCCCACGACGACGTCATCGGTCTGAGCCGACACTGTGTGGTCGATCTTCACGCGGTGGTCGTCGGGCACGAACGCGACGAATGTCGCCGGAAGCTTAGAAAGAACGTCGCTCGCCTCGCTTCCCAACTTCGAGAAATGCTCGATTTGGACACGAGCCATTCGCCCAAGGGACGGGCCGCGTCTTCGCTCTCGCCGACGCTCGGCGGAGTGACCGGAGTCTTTCTCGATGCCGAGGCGCTCTCGGCGGTCTTACCCGAGCATCGCGGATCGCAGCATCTCGGCAAAGAGCGTCGCGCGCGCATGTCTGATGCTCTCGAAGCGCTCGAGGCCTACCTCTCCCGTGATCCGACGGATGATGCCCCACGCGTAATCTATCGTGAGGGGGTCTTCAAAGCCGAGGAGATTCCACACACGGCCTACCGTTTCGAGCATGCGCAGCCGGCATCCGCGGCTCTCGGCGTATTCGAGGGCCTCGCAGCCGAAATGGAGGCGCTCTTTCGCGCGACGCGCGTGGCACGTCTGGAAATCGAAGGCGACTACGATTCGGTGCGACACGATGATGCCATCGCATCCTTGACCTGGTCCTCTTTCAGCGAGGAAGAGGTGCGGGCCATCCCGCAAGTCATCGTGCTCGAGACGGTCGCAGGTTTCGGCGGTCCGGCTCTGGCCTCTTTTTCGGATCTCTTGCGTTCGGGAAGACCGATTCAAGTGTTGGTCGTCGAGGAGCTTCTCGAAGATCTCGGAAGCGCGAGTGCGGAGTTGATGAGCCGCTATCACGCAGGCTTGGCCTATCTTGCCGTGGCGCACCGCGAGGCCTTCGTCGCGAGGACCACGCCGGCTCACCCCAAACAGCTTTGCGAGAGCTTGCATCGCGCGGGCAAAACGCTTCGACCGGCCTTGGTCTTGACGTCGATCCCGAGCCGCGACGCCGTCATCGATTCGGCGCTCGAACTCGCTGCGGCTTTTCATGCGCGTGCGGCGTCGGTCTATACCTACGACCCCGACGCGGGAGAATCTTGGGCCGATTGCTTCGATCTATCGGACAATCCCGACCCTGATCGAGTCTGGCCGCGCATCGCGATAGGCCGAGACGTCGCCGAAGACACGGAAGCTACGGTGACGTTGGCCGACGTGATGGCCATGGACCTGCGCTATCGATCGCATTTTAGGGTCTTGCCGCCCGATGCCTGGAGCGACGAGCAGATCGAAATCGCGACTTTCATCGAATCCTGGGCGGAGTCCTCCGACCATCGCGTGCCTTTCATTTGGATCGAAGATTCCGAAGGCCGGAAGCAACGCGCAATCGTGACCCGCGAAGTGGCGCTCTTCTGTCGCGATAGGGCGCGCGCTTGGCGTGTGCTGCAGGAAGTCGCAGGAACCGACAGCGAATACGTTCGCCGCGCCGTGCGCGAGGCGCGCCGCACGGCAGAGGATGAGACCCGTGAGGCGCTCGATGCCGCCAAAGCGCGGCATGAGGACGAAATCGAAGAACTTCGCATGCGTGCGGCGAGCGAAGCCGTCGATCGTCTCGTCGGGGTGCTCACCGGTAGCGGAGCGCCTGTTCCTCTCGGCGATCTCGGTTCGTGGGATGCAGCACCTCCGCCGACCTCGCCGAAAGCGCTCGACACTCCCAAACCGGCGGAAAGCGAGGCCGAGGACGATACTCCGGCGCAGGCCGCGGAAGCAGCGGTCGATGATGAAATCGCCGGCTTTGACGATCCTTATATCGATTCCGCGTTGTGTACGACGTGCAATGAGTGCACCAATCTCAATGGCATGCTCTTCAAGTACAACGACAACAAGCAAGCCGAGATTGCCGATCCCGCAGCGGGCACCTTCGAGCAATTGGTCATGGCTGCCGAGAAATGCCCCGTACGCTGCATTCATCCCGGTGTTCCGCGTGCCGGCGACGAGACGGCCACCGACGAGATGATCGCGCGTGCCGCGCCGTTCAACTGACGGAGACGATGAACGAGATTCTCATCGGTAGCGCAGTCATGTTCGGCGTCGCCGGATTCTTCGGTGTCGTTCTGGCCGTGGCCTATCGCAAGCTGAGCGTGGAAGAAGATCCTCGCATCGAGGTGGTCGAGAACATGTTGCCGGGAACGAATTGCGGTGCGTGCGGCCAGCCCGGATGCCATGCTTTCGCGGAGGCTTTGTGTCGAGGGGAAACGGCGCCGGGCATCTGCACCGTCAGCGCTCCGGAAGCCATCGAAGACATGGCGACTTTTCTCGGGGTTGCGGCGGGAACGCAGGAAAAACGGGTGGCCCGGTTGCATTGTGCGGGCGGAGCATCGTCGGTCAAACAACTCGCGGCATACCGTGGCATCGCTTCCTGCCGCGCGGCCTTCGTCGTCAACGGCGGGGGGAGAGCTTGCGCTTGGGGATGCCTCGGGCTCGGGGACTGCGAGACGGCATGCACCTTCGATGCCATCGCCATGAACGTCGAGAACCTTCCGAAGGTCGATGTCGATCTCTGCACGGCGTGCAACGACTGTGTGGAAGTCTGTCCTCTCGATCTCTTCACGCTAGAGCCCGTTTCGCATCACGTGCTGGTACAGTGCGCTTCTCCGCTCATCGGTGATGCCGCCCGTGCAAGCTGCAAAGTGGCCTGCGATGCCTGCGGTCGTTGCGCGCTCGATGCCGCCGAAGGAAGCATCGAGATGGCCGGCGGACTTCCGCAGGTGGTTTTGCCGAGCAAGGCCGGTCGGGAAAGCACCTACCGCTGCCCGACGGGTGCGATTCAGTACATCGAAGGCAATCAATTCGACGATATCGAGATCGGAGTTCGCGATGCATGACGACCCTTCGGCCCGAGGTTGGCTACAGGGGCTCTTCGGCGCTAGGAAATCCTCGAAGGCGACGGGAGAGGTTCTGCTGCGCACGGGGATCGAAGCAGTGTTGCAAGTCGAAGAAGCCGTCGCCGAAGTGCTCCACCACGATCGGGACGAAGACCCCTCGGCACTGCTGGCTAGGGCCACTGGATCGGCTCTCATGGGCACGCGTACGGCGGTGATCATCGAACGCAGCGACGTGGATCTTCGCCTGCAGCTCGTCGAAGCGGTGCGTCAATGCGTACCGTTGGTAGTGCACGTCGTTCTCGATACCCACAACGACGACGAGAGCGGCCTAGCGGCATTGCTCGATAGCGGCGCGGTCGTTTTCTCTGCGAGCACGGTGCAGCAGGCGGCGGATCTTTCGCTGGTGGCGCACCGTGTCGCCGAAACGGGGCTGATACCCGTCGTCGTGACGATGGATGCGCGCGAGACGGCCGAGTCTCTACAGGATGTCGTTCTTCCGATCGACGGGGAATACGTGAACTATCTCGGCGCTCCGGACGACACGGTTGCGTGTCCGACGCCCGCGCAGATCATGCTCTTCGGCGACCGGCGACGGCGGCTGCCGCGTTGGTTCAGCCTGGATAGTCCAAGCGCTCATGCCGTTCCCGCGGCAGGAGAAGACCGCTCGGCGCAGATGGCCGCCCGCCATTTCTTTTTCGATGCGCATCTCGGCGACCACATCGACGAAGCGATGCGCGAGATCACGTCGCTCACGGGGCGCCTTCTTGCCACCGTGCTTTCCTGCGCAGCAAAGGGTGCGTCCAAGGCCCCGTCGCAGGTGCTCTTCGCCCATGGATCACTGGCCGACTTGGCGCGTGCCACTCTTCTTCACGCAGAATTCCGCGAGTCGAAGAAGGTGGGTTTGATCACTCTCGTCGCTTTGCGTCCTTTCCCCGAAAGTGCCTTGCGGAAGCAATGCACGGTCGTCGAAATCGCAGCGATTCTCGAGCGTTCTCATGCGCGATTGGCGGCCCCGCACTGGCATGCGGACTTGCGCGCCGCACTTACGGGTGGACCGATCACCTGGACCACGGCTCATTTTCCATCGGGGAGTCAAGCGATCACCCCCGGGCACGTACTCGCAGCCGTCGACAATCTGAATCGGCGCGATCGTCGCCGAGACGAAATTTGGCTGGGATTGACGCCACCGACCGTCGAGACCCGTTTTCCAAAGCGGGAAGTCTTGCTCAATCGTATCGCGCGCGAGTATCCGGACTTGTCGACGGTCCTCGACGAATCTACGGCGACGGTCGACCTACGTCCTGCGGGTGCCGTGACCTTGGCTGTTTGCGCGCGCGAAACGGATCTTCCGGCGGAGGTCTTGCCAGAGATCGTGCGCGCGGCTTTTTCGTCGAAGGGACCCTATGCCAGAACTCGTACGACGAGACCGCGGCCGGAATACTGGACGGCGCATATCACTCTCGCCGGCGCTTCATTCGACGATCCAGGCGATGCGGTGCCGGTCGATGGGATCTTGCTGGCGGGCCTCGATTTTCCGCCTTCGCTCGACCTGCCGGCGGAAGTCTGTGAAGACGCCTTTCTACTCGTCGCCACCGACAAGGATTCCAAAGAG